>Ga0099825_1000463_pt1 | contig 42847 bp, 16 predicted proteins | sample SiratroredBW_FD_76838 | JGI IMG/M metagenome (GOLD analysis project Ga0099825, IMG submission 76838) | Root nodule microbial communities of legume samples collected from California, USA - Siratro red BW | ecosystem: Host-associated > Plants > Roots > Nodule | place: USA: California | collected...
ATTATTTTTATTTTTTTTTTTTTTTTTTTTTTTTTTTTTTTTTTTTTTTTTTTTTTTTTTTTTTTTTTTTTTTCTGAATGGGGGTATAGCATAGTAGTTATTTGTATTTATTTTAGTTGCTTGCTACATTGCTATATTCATCTGTTTAATATTTTATTTAATACTCTTGGTTATGCTTTGTTACATTCCTTGTCATAATAAGAAATTGATCTGACAGATGGGTTGCAAACTCTTTGGATTTTAACAAGGATTATGAAGCAAGTGTTTTTGAGACAACCATAAGGTTACTTTATAAAGGTTTACTTTGCAGTTGAAGTCCCTTCCCCATTTACAAAATTATATTTTTTAACTCAGTGTTAGACAACTAATATTTTTTTAATACTTTTCTTTGTTGGTCTATTTCCACCGAAATCCAGAGTTGTAGGTGGTCTTCTTAGTGCGTATGATCTTTCAGGCGACAAAATTTTCCTTGACAAGGCTAGAGATATTGCAGACAGATTACTGCCTGCATGGAATACGCCTACAGGAATTCCTTACAACATCATTAATTTGTCACATGGACGAGCACACAACCCTAGTTGGACTGGGGTAAATTTTAGAATTCTGTTTATGCATTTCAGTCTTACTGAACACCAGGAGATTTGGAATATTACTTCAATGGGTTGTAGTCCTTGATTTTATCTACCTGGAATTGTTTACATTTTTATTGTCCTTAGGGGGCGTTTGGTAGAAGGAATTGTTTTCCATCCCCAAGAATCATGATTCTTGGGAATAATTAATCGGAAATTATGATTCCTAGGAATGATTAAATTCTGTTTTGTTGGTGAAAAATATTGCTGGAAATATTTATACAAGTTTTTTTGAAATTATGAGATAATGTGTTATTTTTATCAAAATCTTTTGTTTGCTACTACATCAAATGATTTAATAAGAGTAACATGATATTTTTAGTAAATTTTCCTTTCACCAAACACCCCCTTCAGAGATGTGACAATAATGGGTTATATAATCTTTGGTCTTATTTTTTATGCTTTGATTTGTAGTTATAGTTATTTTTTATGTTTATGCTTCATATCAGTTTTCAAGCAATTAATGAAAATAGGTCTCTTGTGCAAGGCAATTTTGGATGAGCTTTTAATTGAAAACAAATTCATTTTATAAGTGCTTCTTATATAAGCCCTTTTTCTTACAAGCACGTCTTATTCAAGGCACATTTTTTGCTTTGATGCAGTGCTCAAGAAGTTTCTTTTTTGTTTTTGAGCAGCCTCTCCTTCCAAAATTAGCTTTAGCTAGATCTTTTTCTAGGAATCATGAAATTGTATATTTAGTCTTATAATTTGGGTTTGAGCCTAACTCAACCATACAAAGTTATATTGTAGACAATGTGTGATATTGAACACACCCCTGTCATACCCTTAACTGGACTTTCAAGTGTGAAGTTTATATGACTTGACATCTGCTAGTGGTCAAATGATAAAAACCCCATTGTGAGTGGATCAACAGGTCCAACAACTCATGGTAGGATAGATTCTAATACTATTTTAGAATTTGAGTTTGGACCTACCTCAACCATACAAAAATAGTTTCTATGGTGACGGTCATCTCCTGCTAGTATATTATATTTTGACTACGCCTCTAGATGATGTAGGATCTCTAACTAATAAAAATTTATATACTTAGAAAAGGCACACTTTTGTGATCTTTTTGGCTGAGTATTGGTGATGAAATTGCTATCTTATTTTATTGTAAAAAAGCATTATTTCATCTAAGGATTCTATATTTAGAGGCATGAATTTTGGCTATTGATACTGCAAGTAGCATTGACACCCTCATCAAAGTCTCTAATTCCTTTTGGTTTATATTTTGTTAAGGGTGAGAGTATCTTGGCAGATTCTGGCACTGAACAACTGGAATTCATTGTTCTATCTCAAAGGACTGGAGACCCAAAGTATCAGCAGAAGGTTTTTAACTTTCATTCTATATGTTCTATTTTTTATGGGACGATTGGAGTGATGGGTTTACATTTATGTTGGTTGAAAAGAGATATAATTACAGGCAGACATTGCAGTGGTGGTAGCCTTTTAGTGTTAAAATATGCTAAATTGACGCCACACTGTTTGTAGCACTACTACTAGACTTATTTGTACTTGGTTGGAGCTATTTTAGCTATAATCAGTTATTTGCTTATGCCAGTATGCCTTTCATTTGTGTATTGCATGTGCAAGCCATTTTTCTAGCAGTGCACTGATTGGTTTGCACCATGCTTTTTCAGGTGGAAAACGTAATAACCCAGCTAAATAAAACATTTCCTGCTGATGGATTACTTCCCATCTACATTAATCCTCATAGTGGGGCAGCAGGCTACTCTCCTATCACATTTGGTGCCATGGGTGATAGGTATTAATACAATTTTTAGCAACCATATTTTGTGTGAGATGATCATAGCAAACTTCTGAATTTATTAATATGATCTGGATTTTGCTAAATTCTAATAATTTTATCTGCATTTGTTAATTTGCTCTGTTGGTGATTGACACAATTTTGTTGCAGTTTTTATGAGTACCTGCTCAAAGTTTGGATACAAGGGAATAAGACTTCGGTCGTAAAACATTATAGGTGAGAATAATGCATCTAGATTATCACGTTTATGTTAATTGATTAATTCATAATTGAATCCATGTCATTTTAATAGACAGTATAAGCTAAAATCTAATTTTATTTCCTTGGACTGATGAGAGAATTTGTACGTTAATCTTTAGAATTTAATTGCCAAATCATTTCAATTTTTCTTTCACATAAATATTTAATAAGTGTAAGTGTTCTTTAACTCTTTTTGCTCATTCATCTCTTTCGGGAATCATGAAAGCAGAGATATGTGGGAGAAATCAATGAAAGGTCTGTTAAGTTTGATTCGGAGATCAACACCATCTTCTTTTGCTTATATATGTGAGAAGAATGGAGGATCTCTCACAGACAAAGTATGATATCACTCTTACAGTACTTGTTTTGTTATGTTTAGTATTTACCATATGATCTTCTGGTTTTGGTATAATTTGTCGTTCAACTGAGTACCTGCAGATGGACGAACTGGCATGCTTTGCTCCAGGAATGATTGCATTGGGATCATTTGGTTACACTACTGCTGATGATTCACAGAAGTTTCTGTCACTTGCAGAAGAGGTATATTTTGATAGCCTATTTAATTTAATAATGTGCTTGTTCTGTCGCTGACTGAGTTTTGGTCTTGATCTGTCAATTTACATATGGTTTTCACACCTATACAAGCTTAATAATTTTCTTTCTGCTTAGGATTTGCTATCAATTTCATTTATATATTATGCATGCATTTTGAAAGCCTATTTTAAAATGTTGAGAGGGGTGGATGTTTCTATCTATTCTTCCTTTTAGGAAACCCGTTTTGCCTTTCTTTTTGCAAGTTGTTTATCATTGGTTTAAAACAGATAATGTGTTGAGCTATAACTAAGAATTTTGTTGTCATTCAAATAATTATAGATTGTGAGTGGAAGTAGTGGCTGTATGTGATATTTTAATATGTGAGACGACCTATATCGAATCACATTGTGCATTGCTTCTTCAGTGCATGTGGATATTTTATTGTGCAATGATATCGATATTATGAGGTAATCACTGATGATATGTACCTTTCTTTGCAGCTTGCTTGGACATGTTATAACTTCTACCAATCAACTCCAACGAAATTGGCTGGAGAGAACTATTTCTTTCATTCCGGACAGGTAAGTTATTAGCTTATTTGTGCCATGAAATTTGAAATTTGTGATCTGAAATTTATTTTTTGAATTTAAAGGACATGAATGTGGGCACATCATGGAACATACTGAGACCAGAGACAGTTGAGTCCCTCTTTTACCTTTGGCGTCTAACTGGCAACAAAACATACCAAGAATGGGGTTGGAATATATTTCAAGCGTTTGAAAAGAACTCCCGCATAGAGTCAGGCTATGTTGGACTGAAGGATGTAAGCACACCTCTATTTCACATCTAATTATGTGTTTTTGTATTGAGTTCGTCCTATCAAAAGTTAGACTTCTTTGTTCTGGTTCATTAGTGAAAGCATTTATTGAACTAAGCACTTCGATAGATGAGATAGAGGCATTCTATGTGTTTTTTTCTCAATTGAATGCTTAATTTTCATAGGCAATAGGTGTTGAAAATTATGTTGTGTTTAGGCTTTTGCAGTTATAGGGTTCTGTTTGGACAAATCTCTCCAAAAACACTGCAAAGAGAGAAACTTAGGAAGAAAAAAAATGAAAAGATTTTCTCTATAAACTAAAATTAACTGATGCCCAATTTAAAAATAAGAATTTAGAAAATTTTCATGAGAAGTCTTACAAATTATCTTGTGCATAAACTAAAAAAGAAAACTAATTTTAGCTTATGAAGAAACTCATATAATTTTTTTCTTCTTAAGATCTGTTTAGATAAACTTCTCCATAAGACCTTCTAAGAGAGAAAAATAAGAAGAAATGAAATGAGTTTGTCTAGAAGTTAAAATTAGTTTATGCACAAGCTAATTGTAGAAGCTTTTTCTTTTGACTTCCCTAAATTTTTTATTTTTAACTTTCCATAAGTTAACTTATAAAGAATTTTACTTATTTATCTGTTCTTATTTTTCTGTCCTAGAATTCTTGGCATTGTTGGCTTGGGTCATTGCTTCTTACTCTAATGCTTTCTGCCAATTTTCTTCCTTGCTTCCTTTGATGTTCGTCTAATGCTTGACAACCATTTAATATCCGTGGCAACCATTTTGCTTACCCATTTAGTATCACTTGTTCAAATTTCTCAGGTTAATAGTGGAGTCAAAGACAACATGATGCAAAGCTTCTTTCTTGCGGAGACCCTGAAGTATTTTTATCTTCTCTTCTCACCTTCTTCAGTCATCCCATTAGATGAATGGGTATTCAACACGGAAGCACACCCTCTGAGGATTGTGACCAGAAATGAAGGGGAACTTGATAAGAATTTAAATGAGAAGCAAAAACCTTTTCCTAGAATAGGTGGCAGGAAAGAAGGTCGGTCAGGTTAGATATCCATTCCTCTCTAATCATTGCTGATTGAACCCCTTTTACCAACACTGCAGAACAGCTGTTTGTTCTATTAAGGGGGCTTGTAAGATGTCAGAATTTTCTCATTGGGAGGAGCTTGAGGCTGGTAGGGGTAATAAGGGGTTCATTCAGGCTCTAATGTAGGAAATAGTTCTTCATTGAAGTTCTTAAAATGGGTTTATTCAAGGTGAAACTGAACTTTGATTGATGAATGACCCTTCTGAAATTCACGGCTAGGAGCTTGTTGCCCTTTATTTTTTATTATATTTTTGTGGAACCAAATTTTGAGGGTTCTAATGAGGCAATATATCCTTCTCTGTTTACATTTTTTCTTTGTTGTGCATTCTTGTTACTGAATTTGATGAAGCGCAAGATACTTACACTTCTTTTGTTATGGTACTATATGTGGTTCTCTGTCTTCCACCATTCTCTAGTTTTTTATGGACAAGCTTCATTTTCTTCCTGTTGTCTGTTGGATCAGTTTTCTTATGGGATTCATGATTTATCTATGGATATGCACACCACTTTGATCAGATCGAGGAACCAAAACAAATTTTTTCTTGTCTGTTGGATCAGTTTTCTTAGGGGATTCATGATTTATCTATGGATATGCACACTACTTTGATTAGATCGAGGAACCAAAACAAAAGGTTGATATAAGTGATAAAGTTGCAAGTTATAATTTTTAGGTGAAACTTTAAAAGTTTAGTATGTTTTTATTACAATAAAATAGTTGTGGACTTTGTTATTTTATTTATTTTACTTCTACTCCATAGTAAATGCATAATATAATTAATTAAGAATTAGATTCAAATTTTAGACATATTTGAAAACAACTGAAAATTAATAATGTTTTAAAATCTTAAAATTAGAAAAAAGAAGAAGAAAGTACCATAATTTGAAATAATTCAATACATATAATATGGTTTCTTGTCTCACTCTATTGTTCCTATTTGCTTTGTCAAATATTAGTTTTAAGTTTATAATATAGATTTTGGAATATTACACAAAATGGAATTATTTTGAGATTTATTTTTCTGAATTGTACAAAATAGAAATAAGGACATATATATACCCTCGATTTAAAGTGAGCTAAGTTTATGATGCGTTTTAATTTGAATCTAAGTTGAATGTATTTTTACTTTAATTTGCTTACTTTTGAGAAGTATATTTTTAAGTGAATAGAAAAAAAATGTTTAAAACATAAGCTTACCGAAAGCCTGAAAATTTAAACATTATAAAAAGTTACAAGGGTATTTTGTATGTGACTTAAGTTATCTTGTTAGAAAATTTTCCATGCAACACAACCCAATGTTATATTGCTATTTGGAATTTATCATTGTCATTATAGTTCTTAAATTTAGCTATTACTTTTATATTAATTCCTAAACCAATTAATATTTTTGAAAGACCTTACTTGAAATTTGAAAATATTTTTATAATGTGTTTAGATAGAAACTTTTAAAAGAGTAATTATTATTTTAAAGCATTTTAATTGATTTATGACTATGTTGTCTTGATAAAAAAAAAAAAACTCTATTTATTAGAGTAATTGAACTACTTAAATTAGATAATTTTACATTTCTCTTGAACAATGAAAATTTGATTCTTTTTATATTATCAAATATTATGAAATTCATATTTTTTTATATTTTTTCTTTAACTCAATTTTAGTTAAACGCTATCAATTTGATTAAGACTTAAAGATTGTTTAAATGACAAATTTTCAATTGATGTAGTCTAGATTTTCTTTTATTAAAATTAATAAAAATAATTTTATGATTAAATTATTATTTTTTATAAACTATTATTATTTATTGTTTGATATTAATTATAATTTTCTCAAATAATATTAGGAGAGCTATTACCATTTTTACGTAAATTAGATTTATTTTCAACTAACTTAATTATTTTTTATTGACATATGCAATGATTCATTTCATTTTTGACGAATATGTTATTTTCAACACTAGAAAACTTTTAGTAGACATTAACGAACATAATTAATAAAAAAATCTCAATCATCAACCTTGAAAAGTAACATTAACTACAACTCAGCTATAGCAAATTATTAATAATAATATTTTAAATAGATTATCAATATTGTAAAAGTAATTTTAACTAGAACTCAATTATAACAAATTATCTATATTGATCTTTTTTTAATTTTAACAATTATTTAATATTAAAATAATTTTTTATTTAATATAAAGAAGTTAAAATTATTTAAATTTGAATGGCTTTATTAAAATAAATTATTTAAAAAGTAAAATAATTTTAAACAAGATTAATTCAAATGTATTTACGTATTTTAACAACTACGAAATTTCTTGTGGAAATCCCAGGTTAAACTAAAATAATAATAATAATAATAATAATAATAATAATAATAATAATAATAATAGTAATAATAATAATAAATAACTGAATTTAAGTATATACAAATTACACAACTTTTGAATTTTCATGACCTAGATAGGAATCCACTACATTTTTCAGAATTAGTTACTCTTCACCCCAATTGAAAAACCTTTCCCCAAAAAAATTGTTAAGAAGAAAACACTGATTTGAGTGTGATGGTGTGTGCGTTTCAGAGTTGCAGTAGTTGAAGATAGATAGAAGAAGAGGAGCTATAATTGGCAGAAAAACGTTTTTGTTCCTTCTTCTTCTCCTTCACCTCACTGTGCTAATTCACTTAAGCCCTAGTTTCCTTTCATTTTCATTTTCATTTTCATTTTCATTTTGCCATAACATAGTTTCGAAATTCGATCATTGTTCACTGCCACTTACGCTGGGTTCCATCAATCATTTTGAATTAATGCGAACATCCTACAATCTCCTTCGCTCCCGCTTCCGCCGTTGCCACCACCACGCCGCCGCCTACCATTCCCTCGCCGTCGTATACGTGAAACCGGACCACCGTCCGCCGCCTATCCTTCCTTCATTTCCGCATCCTTCAAAACCGAAACAGTTTCTTCTTCTCGCCTTCAATGCTCATCGCTTCCCCTGTCATCGCAGTATGTTTACTTGTTATTCTACTTTTATAGTTTCATTATCTTATCTTACTTGGATTCGTTGGTTCGTTCACGTTTTTCTAGGTTTCTTCACCAGGGCTAAGACAGCTCAGAACATCGAATTTAACGATCGCCACAGGTTCCGTCGGTTTATTTAATTTTTTTTAATTTCAATTAATTTGCCACGATAACGCTTCCCTAATTTGGCTGCACTTGATTCTGTTCGTTGTATGTCACTGTAGTCAGCGAGCTGTTAAAACTGCATTGTGGTGTAACTTTCTTGTTTTTTCACTCAAGTTTGGAGTATGGTTAGCTTCCTCTAGTCATGTTATGTTAGCTGAAGTCGTCCACTCAGTTGCCGATTTTGCAAACCAGGTATATTTTATGTTATAAACTTAATTTTAGCTTATTAGTCTATGGATGACTATGGGAAAAATTTGTTTCATTTTTTTTTCTTCATATAGAGAAACCTATTGAAACAAGGCCTAGGGAGTTCACATTGGACTGTGTGATGCTTAAAAAAAACGACAATCTGATGTGTGCTCAATAACTTATTTTGTAGGCGTTACTTGCTTATGGACTAAGTAGCTCAAGACGTGCACCAGATGCTATTCATCCGTGAGTTAAATAGTGTTGTTGGTTATATTTCTCGCCACTGTCTACCAATTTGTTTGTTTGTTTTGTACTCAATATGGTGATTATGTCTGATATTGAATATGCATTGCCTTCACATGCTCTTTAATTCAGGAACTATTGTTTATGCAATGAATGAAATATGAATCTGTGGTTATTGGCTAGCTGTTGAATATGATTTCTCTGGATAGTGCTTCAATCACTAATTGTGCAAAATCTTATTAGACTCAAAATATGATAATAATTTATTTTACCGTTCATTTGTATTTCATGGGCATGGATTTTGAATTTTATCCGTGTGTTAAATGTATGTTTGTGTCTTCTATTTCTGTAGTTATGGCTATTCCAAGGAAAGATTTGTTTGGTCCTTGATATCTGCTGTTGGGATATTTTGTCTTGGTTCTGGTGCCACCGTTGTTAATGGAGTTCAGAACTTGTGGATTGCACAGGTATTTGTCCAAATTGAATATTTGAAATAAAAAGTTTAACTTCTTCCATCATATGTTATTGTCAGTTTGCTTGATTTATTCTTCTGTGAATTTTCTCTAATTTAAGTTATTGACTTTTGAGACTTTCTTTTTCAGCCCCCTGAGAATATGCATTATGCAGCTTTGGTTATATGTGGTTCATTTTTCATTGAAGGTACTGCTGTCTGCAATTCAATCTGGGTGCAATCTATTCTCCTTTGTCTATTTAAGTCCTTCTCTTTTTCAAATGGCATTTTCTGTTAGGTGCTTCTCTTGTTGTTGCCATACAAGCTGTTAAGAAGGGTGCAGCCTCAGAGGGAATGAAATTAAGAGACTATATTTGGCGTGGCCATGATCCTACATCTGTTGCTGTGATGACAGAGGTGATAACTTGTTGCACTTACTCATCTTTAGTTCCCAAACATGTTCCGGTGTATTTGGTTTAAACAAGAATGGCTGATGGATCTTTGTTAAAGGGGAGAAGGGGGCTCATTTTAGAAATAAGATTTCTGGATTGGTTGCATTGCTTTTATTCTTTACATATTTGGCTGCATTTGTGCTCAGAAACAGGTATTTAAAGCTTGGTATGTTTTTGTAGTTATTTATTAAATCTTCAACTTTTATGCTACCCAAGGGCCATGTTAAAGAGTGCATTTTTGTCGTCAATTTGCATCAAATAAAGAAACAGGGAGGAGTGACTTAAAGCTTGTATTGCTGAGAGGAGTTGCATATTTCCCTCTTTAATGGACTTTGGAACACGGATTATCTTTATATTTAGTTTTTAAACCCTCTATTAACAGATTGAAAATTTGTCTGGTTTTTCGTTCTCATATATGGTAGCAAAATATGCAGGATGGTGCTGCTGTTACTGGCCTTTTAATTGCTGGGGCATCATTGGTTGCAGTGAATGTTACTGGAAATGCCATTTATGATCCCATAGGTTCCATTGTAGTTGGCAACTTACTTGGAATGGTAAAAAGGGCTCAGAAGTCAGCAAAAATTCCCCAGGCATTTAGAGTGGTATCTATTTTATTTTAATTCCATGCTGAATTAACCATGCAGGTAGCCATATTTCTTATCCAGAGAAACCGACATGCTTTGATTGGTAGAGCTATGGATGACCATGATATGGAGAAAGTACTTCAATTTTTGAAAAATGACCCGGTATAAGCTTTTTGCTAGTTTGTATTGGAATCACATAATAACTTTATAGCATCATTTGACTAAGTTAACTCTTGTGCTTCAGGTTGTAGATTCCCTCTATGATTGCAAAAGTGAAGTTATTGGACCTGGATTCTTCAGATTTAAGGCGGAAATAGGTTACCTTTCTCAACTTTGTTACTATTTTTAATGTGGTTTAGGTTGTGGATATAATTCTTGTGTCAAAAAAAGGTTGTGGGATATAATTCTAAAAAACCTATATTTAAAATATGGCCTATTTGATTTTTTTTTTTAAATGAAAAGGCACATTTTTAATTGAATGATATATTATATTTATTTAAATGTTTCAAAAAAAATTTACCATGCATGGTCTCGGCAGCTATTGACATGAAGGCTATGTTTGGATGGATGGAATGCAGGGAAATGAAATATAGTGGCACTACGTTCCTTTTTTTGGGTTGGTAACATGATAATGGAATACAATAGAAATTAGTGTGAACTTTATTCCATTGTTTACCTTCCTTTCTCTTGCTTCATAATTTGGGAGGAATGAGATGGAATGGAAATTGTTTCATTCCATCGTAAAATATCTGAAGTCCCAACAGTGGAATGGGTTTTTCATTCCATTATTTTCTATTTTACTCCATTCCATATCATCTTCCAAAGACAGCTAAATGTCTCATTTTGTTTCAACAATCTCCTTGATCCTGTATATATATTCAATCCTACTGTCGTAATGGGAAAAAAAGCTTTTTATGGTATAACTTTTTTGGAAGCTACTCTTGATCATTTATGACAAAGGCATTAAAACTGCCTTTGGGGATTTTTATTCTTTACTCCCAAAACTAACTTAATTAAGTAAGTATCGTATTTATGATTAAAAAATGTTTTATTAATTTTTAAATAAATAGAACAAACAGAATTGAAATTGGATATCTTCTATATAATAAATTCAAATATCAAAGCATGTCAAATTCAGGTAATATTAACAACTAAGCATGATGATGTTAATCTTATCATTCTTGGTAAAACAGATTTTAATGGAGAGATGGTGGTGCAAAATTATCTTAAAAGGACTGGACGTGGAGAGTGGGCAAGACAGGTAGATATGCTTTCATAATGTTCATGTAAAACCTCTGATAACATGCTACTATGTTCTGCTGCCGTTATTAGTATTATAATGTTATTCACTTACTGCTGCTTTTGATTTACATGCTAGCAAACCAGGAATGCGTTTCCTCTTTAGCCTACATGAAAAGAGAACTATCCTAGCGCATTAATTCACATTAAACAATAACATATTCTGGCTCTTTGCCTGACTAGTGTAGATTACCTCCCCCATTCAGCTTTCTGGATCATTCAACAATAGTTCTATTGTGCGTCTTCCGGTCATTGTGTGGTTTATAATCTTTAGATATATAAGTTTCATAACAGCCAAGTTTATTTTCAGTTTCGTGAAGCTGCAAAGATGGAGGATGATACTGCCCTGATGAATATTATGTCAAATTATGGTATGCACCAGTAAACTTGATCTTTATAGTCTTACTGATTAAGTAATTGCATGCTTACAGTTGTAAGATGTGACAGGTGAGGAAGTAGTTACAGCTTTAGGAAGTGAAGTAGATAGGTTAGAGAAGGAGATCCAGGATCTTGTGCCTGGTATTCGGCACGTTGATATTGAGGCCCACAATCCTCCCACAGAGGTTCAATAAATTCAACACCCTATTCATATTCATTTATATTGTCAAAGCATTTGTGAGAAATTGATTCGGCTCTATAAAGTATCATTGAGTTCTGAAAGACGTCCGAAGCTGAATTACATGCCTCAAGTTGCTCTTGATACATCAGTACACAAGTACTCATGTTTTCCTCTTCGCCGAAAGGTGACATCTGAGCAACCTCGAGTGTGAAAGACCTTAAGGCATGTAATATATATTAAACGATGCGATGTTTAATGAATAATTACAGACAGTAACTTTTTTGTGTTCCGCAGTTCCTGTCACTTGCAGCAAGTGTCATAGTTCATAGTAAAAAGTAATTGAGGTATGTTATTAATGCATTCTTTAATATATTCTTTTTGACCCTATATTACAAAATCATAATATCATATATGCCACTGTTTAATCATGAGTCTTAGTTAATAATTAACAATGCAATACGAATTATAGTGGACAAAGTTGCTTGCATGAAATTTCAATGTAATGGTAGCATGGCCTTTGCTTTGGACAGAGTCCATCGCAAGGTGTAATTATTATCATCCATGAGTTTTTCTATTACTACCTCAAGGTATGTGATGATCGTTCTGGCAGGTTGACACTTGGCTGGCCTGGTAAGATTAGTTTAGTATGAAATTAGTATTTTGCTTGATTGGGATAAATACAAAACAATAGAATACAACTGCCATCCCGATGGCACATGTTCAGGGCCAAACTGAACGGTGTTTGCAGTATCTCTTGGTTATGAGAAATTGTTAGGTAGTTCACCAACATCATGAATCTATGGTCTCAATCGATCACCTTTTTTACTACTGTTGTCATGAAAGATCATAATCATGCCTGCCTTCTACGGATACACTACCTTAATGAGCATGGAATACGTTTCTAAATACTACCATAACTTTATATAAGCACTAGAAACCTACAGATTTTTTTGGCTTAACGGTTCACAATTAGTTAACAATTTAGAGCGTTATTGACGAAACTAACAATAAGCCAACTCGAAGTTGAAAATTGACATAGTTCACAAGTAAAATTTGTTTATATATATAAAATGACCAGACTGAATTAATTGTCACGATAACAGTGAAATGAAAAACAAAATGTTTCTTTATTAGGGCTAATTTGATCAAATAAGTTTCTGAATGATCAAATAGGTGCAGCTTAGGGTAAACCAGAGTTTTAGCCCTTCGATTAATCCCTAAAACCCTAGAATGTGCAAGATTATAGCTTTGAAAAGAATAAAACATGCAAATTTGGACAATAAGACAATTCTATCATTAGTCAGATCAGACAGCCATTATTTAAAGTGGGCCTACACGATGAATTTTGACATAGCATCAGCTCAGTGCCCAAGAAATCCATACTGCACCAACAAATGGAAAAAATGGGGTCTGAGAGACGAACTTAGACAAGCACTCCTCTGCCCCCCCTCTTCTTTTCCCTGACATTTTGTTGGATAATTTGAAATGGATTGCAAAAACTCATTTCACAATGAATGGTTAAAAAATTGAGTAAAAATCCAACATAAAGAAGAAGCTTACGTAATCAAAATAAAAAAGGCTATAGGTTAAGATGATAAGTCACAAGAAGACCATAAAACAAACAAATCCAACTGGACTTGTCCACATCATCACTCTCTTCATTGGCCTGTATGTTAAGTTCTAAGAACTCGCAATTTATCTTTAAATACGGTATCAAAATCGCAATTTACAACTTTTATTTTCCTACTATTAACCGTCAAGCTGGCTCGCCCACTTTTAGCTCTTTGTTTAGATTGCACTAATGGTTATACTCTGTTTATTATAATCGCCGTTATTTCCTTTGGGCTCAGAATGTAGATATTCTAGGATTCCAAGAACTTATGAACAAAGGTTGATATCAAGCTACTAGATGCTTAATGTCATAAACTAACTCGAGATGTCTTCATCGACTTAGCATACCAAGACATAAATTGATTAATTCACTATTTTAAATATCATTTACTAATTTAAATTTTTCATAATTAATTTTATACACAGTGTACAATTTTTCACAGGCTACGTGAGTAGTATGATATTTAACTTAACTAAAATCTTTTAACACCAAATATTGACAAGATAATATGTTAATACACTAGTTCCCTGCACCTTCGACAAGCGGCTACATTACTTTCACCTTTTTCGTAGCCACAACCTCATCAAGAAAATCTAAGAGACGCAAAGTTCATACATGATAAATACCGTAAAATATAAGACTAAAATCCTAGCACCCTTATTACTGACATTAAAATTTCCAAATCCACTCTTAACTAAAATAACAAGAACTCTTAAGAGTTGTAATTCAAATTCGACAAATGAAAAATATTTAAAATATTATGACAAACGGAATAAAGACTTCTTAAAAACAGTGACCTTAGAAAATTCAATGAAACCCATAGAAATCGCAGAACAGAAATCTCATCATTATAATAAAAAATACCATGCATACTTATAAAAAGAAAAACATTCAAACTTAAAAAGAGATATATCGAAGTCATAAATGTGCTATTCTCAAAATTTCAGATACGAAAATTGTCTGATCTTGATCTAAAGCCAACAAGAAAATACTGATTCAACTAGTCAAGATTGAAAAGTGCCACAGCTCAATTCATTCTCCTGATTAGCTCATTGATGTAATTCTCACGGTTTCCGGCATCTCCACCCTCAACATAGTGGTTTCTCTTCTTCTTCAAACCACCCAAAGGAGCCTTGAGCTTAAATGGCCACAGGAAGTTGTTAGCCTCCTTAAAGTGAGGTCCAACAGTTATGATCTCGTGGATAAGATCTTCAGTTGAAATGATTCCATATTTGCCGAGTGCCTGTCATCCAAACAAGTTAGCAGCATGTAATGGCTTGATACAAATTAGTATTGACGAAATTGTAATTTAACATTAACATACCTGCTCAATGATGGAGTTGTCAGTTAGAGCAGTCCTCTGCTTGTTGAGCTTTCCATACCCTCTCTTATAAACAAGTTCTTTCACACTCTTCAGATTTGGGTATCTACAACAAGGGCAAGAGTCTCTTCAGTTAGTACAAACTCAATCTTTCTATTCAGAGAAGTATTAAAAGGTAATCCACATACCCATAAGTCACATAAGGTTCAACTCTGTGCAGCATGTTCATGGTGGCTTTGTTAACCTTGAGGAATACACCATTGAAGATCTGTTTCACAACAAGGTAATATCAGTATCACCGAATTTCTTTTGTAATAATGAAAATGAAGATATTAGGTATAATTATTTGAGAATACTCTAATATGGGTCTTATCAATATATAATTCAAGTAGCAACAGATTTGCATTAACAAGCACAAAAACAATCATGCAAAAACACTTCATCATATTCCAACAGTTCATAATAGTTTACATGAGTTCTCTGGCCCTCACAAGACAGGCACTTCATCAATTCGAATATTAACTTATAACAAAATATAATACAACTACCAAAATCCATTGATCAAATATAAAACCATTGTTTGGAGAGCATAAGAAATCAGAAAAACGTCAGGATTGCCATAACTACAACTGTTTTCAATTGCTCATAGTCACTTCGTTTCATTTTCTTCTCCAAGAAAACAAAAACTTAAACCCTTTTGGTTAAAATATCCTAGCACAAGTATTAAGTTCAACTAAGAAACATAACAAGGCAAGTAAAAGAACAAATCATCATACATATACTGATGCCTTATGTAACTACAGCTAAACAAATAATACCTGTCTCAATCGCAACAGCTGCAGGATCTTCCTTGATTTGGGGTCCATCGCATTGATACTGAAAAAAATGCAATTGCACACATTAGACCAACCTAAACATTCTAAAATATCAGATAAAAAATTAAAAAAAAATACACACCCACGAATGCGAATGATAAACAAGAGCTTAGCCTCTGGATCAACATAAAATCCACCTTTCAGCTTTGCCTCACGTTTCAACCGAATCAATTCTTTCTCCTGTTCAAAAGGACCGAAAAACACACCAACAGGTTCAAAACTAAGGCAAAACAAAGAATAAAACGGAATAATCCCAAGAAAATTAGGGCAACAAAGTTGAGAGGAGATTAGATGAGTGTACCTGCTGATCGTACTCCTTTGCGTACTGTTTGGCTCTGTTGTAGATGAGCTTGCGGCTCTCGGCTCTCTTCTTCTTCGCAGCGTCGAGCTCTTGCTTCTTCGCCAAAGCCCATTCCTCCTCTCTCTTACGCTTCTTCAGAACGGACTCTGGAACAATAGCCTTCACTTCTTCACCCATCTCTGTCATTTACACAATGAAATCAAACAAATGAGACTAAAACTAGCATCACAACTAAGTCACACATATGGAAGAATCAACAATGGAAGATCGAAAACGCAATGAGAAAAACAAGAGACCTCAGATTTGGCTCTGTGACTGCGAATTAGGGTTTTCTCCGAGGGGCTGAGAACTATATGAAATGAGAAGAGGTAGGGTTTTGTAGTAGTTCAGTCCTGAAAATGAGGCCACTGTTGGGCCAAACCCGTAATCCTTCAGACACCCCAATAGGCCCAAACTTTGTCTTTTTTTTTTTCTTTGAGGCTTTTTTTTTATTATTTATAATACATTCTGAGTTACTACTCCTTGTCATCATGCTCGTCTTTCAAGTTAATAAAATTTTAAATAAATTCATAAAATTTGTAGGATTTTATTTTGAGGTGAAAGATTAGTGTGGCTACCGTTCTTCATAATTAAGATAAAAATATGTCTTTAAACGTAATTTTCTTTTATAATTTATTTTTAAAAAGTTACAAATATCTAGTTTTTTATTTTTCAATTTGGTGATTTATTTAAAATCTGTATTTTCCTCCTTTTAATTAAATTTTTTTATCAATATCATTATTATAGGAAAAATATACACTTTTGTATAAACTTTTTTGGTATATTTTAATCAAATAATACCATTTACTAAGTAAAAAAAATTGGTATTTGATAAAAGTATAAATTGATAAAACGTCCAACGTGGCAAAACTTATGTTTCTAGACTGAATGTTAATGTTTATTTGTAGCTATCTAAAATATTTTCTGTTTAATCCATTCTTGCTATTGGTATAATAAGTTATATTTTATTAATATGTCATCATCTAAATATTTTTTAGCAACATAAAATTGATTTTCTAAAAACATATTTTTCCATATCTAGATATGCACATTATGTTTTTATGTGTTATTTATTTTTTTAGATATATAAATTTACAATTTAAAAAGTGAATATTTAATCCAACATAAAAATAATATATATATTGAAATAAAAAAATTATAATTAGAAAAAATAATTATATTTCTCATGTTTTAAACCTGTAAGGAATTCTTTTGTCATTTTAATACAATGAAAATGAAATAATATAATACAGTATAAATAAAAATTTATCAATACATAAGTTTTATATGACTGATAATACACTTTAACAACCCTCACTGAAAGATATTATCTTAAATAATAAATTTATGTCAAATTCAATATAAATATACATCTTTTAGTTGAATAAAGTCGTGAATCATTCACATATATAAATAATCAAAATCAATCTCCTTTCAATTTTCAGAAAATAATTAGCAATTGTGTTTTTAAAAGAAAATATAAATTATTGTAGCACAATTGTAGTTGCATGCATGTCAAGATATATAATAGAGAAGATAACAATAACATGTTTGGTGCATTGTGTACCCGCACAAAGTTAGGAAGTTTCCACGAAATTTCGTTTAGCTTCTTTCCAAAGCTCACAAGTCTTCAGTATCTCAAGTCAATCTTCTCATCCTTCCTTTTCATTTTCCTTCTTCTTTTTCTTCTTGCATTTACTCTTCCTAAGCTGATTTCATGGGATCTAAATCTCCTCTGCACAATTCTCATCCATTCGTAAATCTGCGCTCATGCACAACGGTACATCTTCTTTCTTTCACTGTCTCCATATCCAAGATTTTGTATGTTAATTAGTTATCATTTAAGATGTTGTTCAACGCATTTTCTTTTACAGCAGAATCGTCGCTTTCGCACTGTCTCCTTTTGATTCCAACTCTGATAATACATACTCATGAAGTGTATGTCAGATGGTTGTCTTATCCAGATTCATCATCATTCTCACTCATAAGGTAATTAACTGTTACAATTTCAAGAGTTCCTAATGATGATGTATATCTGTTTTTAGTTTATTATAAGCAATTGTAGAAGGTAATTCTTTCTTTGCTCCTCCCAAAAAACATGATATAATGTCTTCCATGATTTAATGTCTTTCATTAATCGTTTCACATGTGCTATCGATTATTGGTTCAGAATGAATCTGATTTCAAATTACATTGAAAAACATGTTTTAGAGGAGGTGCAGCGAATCGCCATTGTTGTAGAATGTGTTAACCTAGCTAGCTCTGCCTCTTCCATAGGATTAGCAAACAAAATACAAGTATATATATGAAATAAAAGATAAATATGTAAGAGAATAAAAATGAATTATAACTGTAATAATCCTAAGATGGAAATAGTTGAGAACTAAGAAATCTATCATTGTGAGGTATGAATTGAAGATAGAGTAATGGCCACAATGACTAGAGAGACATGTGGAGTGAAGATGAAGAGTGACAATATATCTAAGAAGATATAACATTCATAAAAATGTAAACAGTGAGAAGAAAGTAAAACAAAGGAGGGAGGACCATGTAAATGAAAATTTTTGAGATTTTAAAATTAAAAAAAAAAAAAAAGTTTGTCTGAGACAAATGAAACTTACAGCGAAAGATAAAAATAGGAAAATAGGAAAAGATAATGAATGTGTATTTTTTTATAAATTAAACTTAGTTTATATAATTGTCTACTTGATTGAAAAACATGTTTAAGATAAAAAAGGAGAATAAAAAATAAAATGTTCTTTTTTTTTATAAATTAATATGAGAAACTCGTTCATGTAATTTTATTAATTTTTTATTTTCAATTTATGGAAAAATTCATTTCAGTTTTTATTTTTTATTTATTTTTCTCTTTAAAAGCGTTTATGAAAAAAAATTATCCAAACAAACTGTTAAAATAATTTTTAAATATGTGTTATCTAAATTCTCCTTTCTAATTTGTCCACAAGGTCATTTTAGTTTAGGAAAAATTTCATGATATCCTTTCTTTTTTATAAAGAAATAACCCTCAAACCTTAGATATTTCGTGAATTAATCTATAACATACATAACGATTAATAATGAAATTTGAATTTTATAACTGTTCTATTTTTCACATACAATCTTTTTATCCCTTCTATACTTTCAATCCTTATATTTATTAATTAACTTCTTAAGTTTTATTATCCAAAAAAACTAAGGAAAAAGATTATTTTTTATTGTATAATTATAATAATAATTAATAAGAGTTAAATTATTTTATGAATATATATTATATTATATTTTTACTTTTTATTTTGATGAAAAATTACAAATATTTTTATTATATAATTATAATATTATAAAATTAATAAAAAAAATTTATAATTATTACATTTATTACAAATTATTTTATATTTTCAATATAATTTGTAGTAAAAAAATTAATTTTTATTATCATAAAAAAATGGAGACATGTGTGTTTCCCTAATATTATTGTATTTAAATTTGAACTCCATCTTTACCAAGGGTATTTCTTTTTCTTTTTTAAAAAAAACAAAAGAATACTCTCTTATATGAAATCAAATTTAAAAGGACATGATTTCTTCTTTTCTTTATTGTCATTTCTTAAATATAAGATGGATTTTATATGTACCTATAAGCAATGTGACATAGAAAATAAGAAAATTGTAAAATATAATAGTTAAGTTTGTAAAATACTTTTATTTAGCACATTCTTTTCGTAAAATTTTCATTAAGCTAGGTTTATACATTTAAATCCTTGTTGGGGGTGGAATGAAAGAGGGTAAAGTGCAAGAACAAATTAATTCATCATTGAATAATAAGATTTGAAGATATTTGATGCATTATTTTGTTCACAGCAGTAAATATATTAATAATTACATTCAAAGTGAAGATAGATTCTAATAGATCTGACTAATCGAAATTTTCTACACAAGGCATGCCTATTCAAACCTTAATTAGGTTTTAGGGTTTTTGTGGATAAATAATAATGACCAAAGATGGAAGTAAATTTTTCTAATGATAATTAATCATAGTTGCAAATTTTCATGATGATAATTGACCTTAACACTGATGAAAAAAATAACCAAATGCATCTAAAATTCTCAATCTCAATCCCTAGTCCTAAACCAATTAAATTTAAATAAGATTTTTATTCTATGAAACTAATTTAGGTAGAGATGAATGATTATATCAAATGACACTCCAAGATGGACAGTTAAATAACATGTGCATAACTAATCACTTGGATTTCCTACACTAATCACAATTAAAAGTTAAATTTTAGATTTTGATCATAACTGAATAAAAAAATAAAAAATAAACAATGTATTAAAATCGTATGATTTAATTCGTAAGTATATTATTTTTATGTTTCGTGTTGTTTATTGATGTTTATATAATCAATTTAAAATATATCCGATAACTTAATATATGATTTATTTAAAATTTGTTATACCATTATATAATGAGATACAACATTAGATAACTTTATTTGGTGTTATTTTTTATTAGAGAATTTTACATTTTAATAAATAAAAAATTATTTATTTATTTAATAAAATAAATAATTGAAGAATTTTTTTATTTTAAAATAATTAAGTAATTTTTATTTTTTAAAATAATAACTATATAAATTTTTAATTGTTTTAGAAAATTATATATTAAACTTTATTATTTTTAATTAATTATTCATAAAATAATAAAACTATAAAAATGAAAAAATTATAAAAATTATATATTTTCAACATAGTAAAAATGTAAACAGATATGGACAAAAACACATATTTTGCTAGTTTAGAGTTTAGGATTATTATTAATATGACTTGATGTGTATTTTGACAATGTAAATTGATGTCTCGGTTTACTACTTTAGGACTATTATTAATTAACAAAATATAAAAATAATTAAAAATATGACATTAATAAAAGAAGGAAAAAGTTGATAATAAAATTTCATTAAACCAGCTATAAACCCAATTTTCAGGAGACTATAAACATAATTTATTTTTGAATACTTTGTTTATTTGGGAGGGAACAAACTCAAGAAATCATTTGTTTTTTAGTAGAAAGTTAATGAAAAAAAATATGTCTAAACTTTAATATTTGAAATAAATTTTCTCAGTTTTTTTTATTTAACTAAACTAATACATCATTTCCTTCGAGTAAAGCATAAATCATGCGTGATATAAAAGCAAAATAAAAATATGAAATAAAAAAGGTGATTTTATTTTCAGAAAAAATACAAACAAATTTAAATAAAAATTCTAAATTTTAATTGTTTGGTATAATATCCCAACACAAATATTATATAATAAACATATGTATAAATAGAAATATATTCATATAATCCCAAAATAAAATAAAGTTTATTTATTAGTTCATCGAGGACTCACACACAAAATTTATAAATAAAACAAACACTAGGTGTAAGGAAGAGAGTTTTAAAATATATAATCATAAAATAAATTTGTATTCCAGTTAAACTACAACATTCATCTCATACAACACATTACTAAAATTACATATCTACAATAACTGAGATTATACATACATTGACTTATATACAGAGACACTTGACTATACTTCCGAAAGATTCGTACATTAAATAAGATTTAGAGGTATATACTTGTCATATAACTCTCAGTTTTGAAATCCACACAACCCTCGACCCAAAATGAATCATATGACAAAGTTAATTCATATGATCTGGTTTAATAGGTTATTTTCTACACCATAACAATTATATTAACCTCTTTCGACTCACACTACCTGATAATCTTTATCTATATGATTATAGTAAAGTTAAGATAATTTCTTATTGAGCAAATATACAAATAATGTACATCTTAAAAAATTCTCAACATGTCTCCATCACCATTTCATATTATTTATCATTTACAAACATATATAATACATTATGCATAACATTTACCTTTCACTTTCAAACTCATATAAACTTTACTTTCAAATTCATTTATCATAATTTATATCATCCATCAAACATAAATATATAAACTTTCATTTCATTTGGGTAATATCAGTCATGATCTTATAAGGAATAAAAATAATCATAAGAATATAAGAAAATACATATATAATATGTATAAACAAGAAGGCAAAACCAAAGTCGTGTCGGGCGTCAGTAAAGTGACTTCTAGTGTCACAAAACCTAAAAACATTATTTCAAGAATGTGTCTGACACCACATGACTGCACTAGACCCCATAGAACTCAAGTCCAACTCCACAAGGATCGTGCCTAAGGTTCAAAAACTAACAAATACTATCATATTATCAACTTCAAAGAATTCATATAACATCACATATCATTATACTATCACATTACATCAGTATAACATCATCAAACAACATGTAATTTCTCAATTTATCAAATTATTATCTTTATAAAATCAATCACCAATGCTATCAATTTTAACCATTTCAATTATCATCTTCCAAAAGAAATTTGACACTTAGTAATCATGTCAATCCCACATCCAGGTTTTTATTTGAAGATAAAAATAACAACTAATAAAACATGTAATTAGTTTTCTTGAGTTTACAAAGAGTTCCAAAACTTAAGAGATCACACAAATGGCCTAACCTACACCAACTTCTCATTAACAATTTAATCACGTCACTAAAATTTAAAACCAACAAAAACTAATAAGGTCTCAAATGTCACACACAAAATATATAAACTCAGGTAACTAAAAAAAAGTGAAAACTGACACAAAGAAGAAAGAGACAGAAAAGATGATGATTTTTAAACTTAAACAAACATTTCATTTTTAATAATAAAATATTCAACATTTCTCTTATACCATTCCTATTATTTTCTATGATGTTACATTTAGTAAACATTATAAGCTAACTGCAATCTATTTAGTAATTTATAAGTTATTTTGATTAATAAGAAATATATGATATTTTCAAATAGTTTATTTTATAAGCTTTTAACTTATAAGATTATTTCTTATATTTTAATATTTATTTATCTATTAATATTTTAATATTTATTAGATTGTTTTTTTTTTACCTTGTTTATGAAATTTAAATTAAAAAAATTAACATTAGAAATAAAATAAATAATGTTTCATTATATATAATGAAAATTACAAAAAGAAATTTAATATAGCTTGAGAACTAGAACAATATATAAGATAAATAAAAATTAAATTTGCTTATTATTCATTACATCAACTAACATGTCCAAATAAAAAAATATTTCTAGAAAATAAACATAATACTATAAAATGCAATAAGAATTGGATTATTTTAAAATTAAAAAATTATAATTATATAATGATATATTTTTGTTTATAACCGAATTCATTAGTTAATTCATCAAATTATTTTAATCCAAATTTATCATCGATAAGTTAATCTTACCAAACCATATCCTGAATGTCTTAATTCTAAATTTGAAACTTTGGAATTTCTTAACTCATTTGTTCCATTTTTGTATTCTGCACCCCACCACATGACATCTCAGTTTTAAAGTACAGAGAGAACATATGCATGTGCGATGGCTATGGGTGAAACTTCCGCTATTGTTAGAAAAAAATGAGAAGAGCAATAGGAAGGATATTATTACTGTCCACACAAACATAACGAATCCTAGCGGCACTGTAGCGTGACCACACGATAGCATAGGGCGCAAAACGCATTCATAATTTTGTTATTTTGACAATAATATATTTTGTTTCGAATTATTTTATTATTTCTAATTACTATTTTCATTTTGTTGGCGTTTTGGTTGGAATTGGATGCGTGTGTGTGGCCCAGCCCCTTGCATTTCCCACGCAGTGAGCATTTGAAATCGCTGCTGTTGTGGTTAGGAGGAGGCAAAGGCAGCAACCATGAACGGCCACGGCCACCATACCGTTAACATCCCTAACCGTCACCCTAACGACGACGCCAACAACGCCTTCCCTCCTTCCTCCTCTTCCGCCGACGGCGACAGCAACCACCGTGAAGATGACGACGAAGAACTCGTGGATCCCGACGATCCTTTCGACATTACTCAGACCAAGAACGCCTCGCACGACACGCTTCGCCGTTGGAGAGTAAGCATTCTCTTTCTACTATATCATGATCTCTGTTATTCTACTCTGCATTTTCGCCTCTGTTTTCTTATGCATCAATCAATTCAATCGTGCGCGTTTGTTCTCTCTACATAAATCAATGTACATTTCTGCGTATATAGGTTAATATAGTAGTATGTGTAAATATATGTATAGATAGGAATCCGTTTTGAAAGGATATGTTTGGGAATAAGATTGACATCTAGAGATACGTCATATCGAGAAGGAGAAGTTTGTATCATTGGCGCGGTTGAAGTGTGTTCTACACATCGTTCGGTGGATTTCAATGTGACTGAAGCGAATATGTGAATTGGTGTGGAATGTGGTTTTGACGGGAATACAGACACAGACTAATGTTATGCTTGAATAGAAGTTAGAAAAAGTACATTTGTCAAATTCAATTCAGAAGAGAAGGAAGGAAATGTTTCTTTTTAGAATAAAAGTGCTTTTAAATTCTTTTAACTGAAATCTAAACAGGACTCGTTTTCAAACTAAATATTGTAATGTGTTTTGTTTAAAATGTAAAATAAGGAAAAAAAAGTCCATTGAATTTGCAAGTGGGGACCATTAGTAATCTACTAAGTGTGCACTTATTATTAAAATTTGAAAGAATAAAAATTCTAGGATGCTTCTTCGGTGCTAGCTGAAGGGTTAGTTTTAATATTTAATTGATCATATTCAAAATGGCTGATTGAGGTATTCTTTAAGCTAATTATGGACTGCATCAAACTTTTCTCTTGTCATGCTTACATGAATTTAGAAATTGCAGTTTTCGTTTCCGATCAGTGTTTGTGGAGAATTTACCAATTGGTGCCAGTTATGCAATTATTTTAATATCTGGATTGTGGTTTAGAGCTATGGTGATTTTGACGAGGAGCATTAGTGTGGCAATATATCTGCTTTTGCCTGGCATCTAACTGAAGTTTCATCTGTTTACAGCAAGCAGCCCTCGTGCTCAATGCGTCCAGGCGTTTTAGATATACTTTGGACTTGAAAAAGGAAGAAGAGAAAGAGCAAAAGAAACACTTGATTAGAGCCCATGCACAAGTCATAAGAGTAATATTCGAAATGACAAACGTCAACTAGTTAATTATTTCTAACTATCTTTTGCTTTCCTAATCTGAGTTTTTGTTTTATTAGGCAGCTCTGCTTTTCAGATTGGCCGGTGAACGTGAACTAGGTATACTTATTAATTTTTTCCTCTTCATCTTGTAATGATTCTGATGACTGTCATCTTTGCTTACCATGACCTTTAGGAAATAAAATTTTGATTTGGCATCATCCTACAACCACTCTAACACATAATTAACACATCACATTTTTGCGGCAACGGTGAGTTTGTAGAATAAATGTAAATGTTAAGAGAAAGTAACCAGAGTGGTAAACTATTGCCACTAAATTGAGAAAAAGAAACAGTTTGGCATTGATGCTGTCGTTTTTAGTAAGGTACCACACAGGGAGCTAGTAGCAGACTATTGATAATGGTTTAGGAAAGTCATCAAATTATTTGGTTTTCTGTACCTTCATTTAAATTTTCTTATGTATTTGCTAAACTTAGGTGGAAAATTTAACCGGCAAAAGTCATACTCTCCTGTAGAGCTGTTCCAATGTGAATTGACTTTCAATTTCCAGTCCTACTTGGATTTCACAATTCAGTATTTATAAATTAATCTGTATTCTGTAGCATGAATCCTGGTTGTAGCCGTCAATTATAATGGGCTTTTGGAATGTGCAAGCTTTGTTTTTGTGAACTATAATACCAAATATGCAAACTGCTCTCAAAGATTATTACATTTTGAATTGCTGACTTCATTTTTAGTTACTTATTATGGTCTTTCAATTTATATTTTGAATTATCCAGTGGTAAGCACAGCAGTGTCACCCCCAACTCCAGCTGGTGATTACGGTATTGGGCTCGAACAACTTGTTTCAATGTCTAAGGATCAGAATATTTCTGCTTTTCAACAATATGGAGGGGCAAGTCTAAAAAACATGTTCGGTTGCTTTTAGAAATGTTGAAGTTATTTGCTTTGCTAACACAATCTAGTGATATCTTGTCCAGATTAGAGGCTTATCAAATTTAATAAAATCTAATCCGGATAAAGGTATTAGTGGAGATGATGCTGATCTGTTAAAAAGGAAAAATGCATTTGGAACTAATACATATCCTCGGAAAAAGGGAAGAAGTTTCTGGGTATGTTCTTAATGGCCTTATCTACACATATTTTTCTAAAATTATAATTGATGAATTAATTGTGATACTAGCATTAATTCTCTGTGATTGTTTCAGAGGTTTTTATGGGAAGCTTGGCAAGATCTGACTCTCATAATATTGATAATAGCAGCTGCGGTGTCATTGGCACTTGGAATAAAAACAGAGGTGCAATCAGCATTCATAATTGCTAATAGTCAAATTAGGTTCTGGGAACATATATTTCGTACTTATGTTTGCTGGTATGCTGGGCTTTTGCCTTTCTTGATAGAAGATAGATTTTAAAGAATATTCTAAGATGAACCTACCGGGTCGTCTTTGGTTTGAATAATTTCTTTCATATGGGGAATTGTTTCACAGGATCAGGAACAGTGAGATTCGATAACAGTAAGAAAATAACATACGGGAATTATTTCTTCACAATCTACTATTGTTGGGTGTCATGTAAATGTTGGATATATCTGCTAACCCTGTCAGTAAGAACATAAATGTGATGTTTTAAACAAATAAAATAAAATAAAAGTGTAATGCTAGGTTTTTATGGAAATATATGTTTCAGAGATATTGCTGGTCTAGGTTTTTATGGAAATGTATGTTTCAGAGGTGTATTGCTGGTCTGCTCATTAGTTTTATATTATCGATACTCGAGTATATCATACAGAAGAAAATAAAATGCATTCACCACGTCCCATTTCCATACGGTCAATATTCACTCCATGATGTCTTTTGACCTTTTCTGACGTTACTAAATTTTAACAGTTTAGTCTCTGCATTTTATTTTGGAACCCCTCTGTCCCGTTTTATGCCTGTTGATACATGGTGTTTTGTTCTGAATCTTGTGATTATTCATGTCAGTTGAATAAATTGGTTTGGTATTTTCTATGAATTGATGAAGTTATGTTTCTCGAAAGTTTATCCTTTCCTTTATTTGTAATTGACAGGGTTTGGCTGAAGGATGGTATGATGGGGGAAGCATTGCTTTTGCAGTCTTGCTTGTCATTGTAGTTACAGGTATTGCATATATTATATAATTTTTTTAGATAAAATAATCAATGAATTTCCTCCCATGTCTATATGGGAGATATGTTGAGATTTGGTGTGGGGCCAAAGTTATATGTTACCTTGGTTGGGACTATTTATGCTCTTTCTGGAATATTAGTCACTCTACTGCAAGCTGTATTAATTTATTTCGAAGACTGACTTTAGGCTATTGCTTTTCCTTTTTGTCTGCCAGCTGTCAGCGATTATCGGCAATCTCTGCAGTTTCAGAATTTGAATTCAGAAAAACAAAATATACAATTGGAGGTGTGTAACATTATATTAGTTGAACTTAATGTGTAACATTATATTATTAGAACTTGACATTGAGCAACTAAATTTTATTCTATTGAACTTGTTACAGGTTATTAGAGGTGGGAGAACAATTAACATGTCAATATTTGATATTGTTGTTGGTGATGTTGTACCCCTTAAAATTGGAGATCAGGTGAGTTTGTATGGTATTTTTGAGTTTCTTTCCTGAAATTGAGTAGTTTTTTTTGTTCACTGATTATACTGTATGCGCATACTCAGGTTCCTGCTGATGGAGTATTAATCAAGGGCCATTCACTTGCAATTGATGAATCCAGTATGACTGGTGAAAGCAAGATTGTATGTTTTATATACTTGCTATTGACCAAATTTTTGGTTATTAATTCTTATGACTTTTAAGGGAAATTAGTGTTCTGCAGGTTCACAAGGATCACAAGACGCCATTTTTGATGTCTGGTTGCAAAGTAGCGGATGGAGTTGGTGTTATGCTGGTATGACCTGATATTTTATCCTCTTATGCTTTTGTTGATACAAAAAATCCTATATGGTGTACAAATGTATTTTTTGAAACAACTGACAAAAAAAGAAAAATTAAAATAGTTAGGTGCATTTCCGAACATTTACATTTCAATCTTGCTTCTCTCTCTCTCTCTCAGTCCCTCTCACCATGATTGGTTATTAGAGATTTATAACTGTTTTTCACAAGAAATTTCTTAATAAATATATAGCATTGTTGACAAAAAAATAATTTAGGGTTTTGAGTTATTTTATAAAGCTCTTGTTGCATTATGCTTCTAGGCACAAAATTAGAATAGGTGTTCATGTACATAGTGGATCCATTCCCTTGTACTAAATTGTTGATACTTTCAATCAATTAAAATATTTTGAATCGGATACCTTGATGCTATTTTTTTTTTCTGATTCGAAATATAAATTATTTTTTTCATTTGTAATAATAAACTGTGTCTTTACTACAATAATCTTTCGATCAATTATTAATTATAATAATTTACATGTGTCTTGTAATGCTATGAATTTGATTCTTTGAACAATTTTTTTTGTTGAATTTTTATTATCATTCTGTGTTCATTGTCGTTAATGGCGTTCTTCTTCTCTATACAAGAGTGCGTAAAATACTCCTGTGTTGATAATGCTCTTAGTGATCTTTGAGGAAATAAATGAAGTATACAGAAAGCCACACCAGAAGTCACATTTTAGACTGCCATTTATTGTAGGTAACTGGTGTTGGTATAAATACTGAATGGGGATTGTTGATGGCAAGTATCTCAGAGGACACCGGAGAAGAAACTCCATTACAGGTTCGCCCTGTTCCATCCAAAACAAAAAAGAAAAAAAGAAAGGCTGTTGCTTTAGCTGTAGCTTGATGAAAACATAGATGTTAAAAGTGTGATTACTCTATATGATATGTAATAGGTACGCTTGAATGGAGTAGCAACTTTTATTGGTGTAGTTGGGCTTAGTGTAGCTGTTTTAGTGCTTGCTGTCCTCCTGGGCAGGTAATCTAAAATTGCTCTTTATTTTTTTGCTTTTTTTATGTTGTAACTCATGAAACAGGTTTTGTACCTTTTTGAAATGCTATATTTTGACTATGAAATTGTAGATACTTTTCCGGCCATACCAAAGATGTAGATGGAAAAGTTGAATTTGTTGCCGGAAAGACTAGTATCAGCAATGCAGTAGATGGGGTCATCAAAATTTTTACCATTGCAGTAAGTGCCAGTTTTGAAATATTTTACACATTTATTTTTTCTTTTTCTATTTTTGGTAGTTTATAGCTAAACACAGTGCCGTGCAGGTCACAATTGTGGTTGTTGCAGTGCCTGAAGGTCTACCTCTGGCTGTTACCTTAACGTAAGTACAAGTGCCTATGTTACTTCATATTTTCGTTGTGCAACAGAGATATGGCCAAAACTGGGCCACAGGTATTGTTTGCTTCTAATCTGGGTAACTCCTGTGCCACTTTCACAACAGCTTGGCATACTCAATGCGGAAAATGATGGCAGACAAGGCCTTGGTAAGTATCATTTTATGCATCAGTCTTTGATGTTATTTTTAGTTGTAAAGCATCATCTCTAACCACCAAAATATGTGCAGGTACGGCGGCTATCCGCCTGTGAAACTATGGGCTCTGCCACAACAATTTGCAGTGATAAGACAGGAACATTGACCTTAAATCAGGCAAGTTTCATTATATGAGGCTTGGACAATCTAGATATGACTACAGCTTATAATTTATGTATATATAACAATAATAAAGATGATATCCCGTTTGTTTTTGCCTATTATTTTATCCTTTAACCGTTAAGTATAACTCCGCATTTTCTCAATTTGTATTCAACCTCATCCCTCTTCTATGTTATGTTACATTCCGAAAAAATGTTATTCTGAAGATGAAAAATGCTGACAAAGGCAGGTCATGACTCGTCATTCTGCTAGTTACACTTTTGCAAATGAATAAAAGCTTATTGAGTAATCAAGTTATTCAATTCCTCTTCCCTTAGTATAGGCTGTTTTGGGCTCAACAAATTGGAAATAACCCTTCCTAATTTGCTTGTCATTCTGTATTGTTGAATAAAGTGTTGGTAGTTTCTAGTATAACTTCATGAAGATAAATACCCAATGATGCTTTTGGTTTGATGAAGCAAATTGGCTTCATTTTCAATTCCGTTCGTAAACAATCGGCTTCTTTATGGATGGGAGAAAGATACCTTATTTTTTTAAGGATAATAAGGAGACGTATAAACTCGGAACAAAAGTTGCTTTGTGACTGGATTTAGTTGTTTGATATACCCATTGTGTATCTGTTAATATTTTTATAGTAGTCATAGACATAGTCTATCTTCGAAGTTTTACAATTTGTTAAAAACCTTCTAGTCCATTGTGTTAACTCCAGTGCATCTTATTTTTCTTCATTTAACTTAAATAATTGAATTATTATGATGTGATCGTAATTTACTCCATACAGATGACTGTAGTTGAGGCATATGTTGGAAGTACACAAGTAAATCCACCGGACGACTCATCAAAGTTGCATCCAAAAGCATTATCTCTGATAAATGAGGGCATTGCACAGAATACATCCGGAAATGTTTTTGTGCCTAAGGTTTGCCTTTTATACAATGATTTTAACAATTGTAACTAGAATTCCCTTTTATGATATTTGGTGCTAAATTAACTCAAGGATTTGTTCATGGTCTTGATTGGATTTTTGTTTAGGAGGAACAGTACTTTGTTTATGTTTTTTTTTTTTTTTTACGGGTATGAGATTATGCTGGTTTTGTTATGAATTTTAGTAGCATAAAAGCAGAATATTCTTTATTAACCTATTCTCCTCCTTTTTAAATGCACTACCGTCGTTCTAATTTTGTGAACATTTCGGATGAATATTTTTTATGCCTATCAAGAATTAAATTTGTTGCTGTATTTGATTTGGTAGGACGGCGGAGAGACAGAGGTGTCTGGATCTCCTACAGAGAAGGCAATTCTTTCATGGGCATTAAAGGTAATATCCATACTTATTTTTTTTCTTTATCACTCGCTGCCCCCAACCCCCACATCTTTTAATCTGTTGATTTTGAAGCTGAACTAATTTGAATATGGCAGTTGGGAATGAATTTTGATGTAATCAGATCAAATTCAAAAGTTCTCCATGTGTTCCCATTCAATTCTGAGAAAAAGCGAGGTGGTGTTGCTTTGAAGCTGGTAATCATTTGACAAAAATATTTACTAATGCACCTTCATTTAGAGCAATCTGTGAACTAGTACAAGATATGTATCGTCTGTGTAATTCAATTCTTAACTTTTGCTTGTGACCAAATTAAGTTGTAGCAGTGAATGCTGTTTTCTTTCCTGTCATGGAATTATATGACATGCATGGTTGCATGTTTACTCATTATATTAATTTTCTATCTTCTTTTCTATGCTATCAGATATACTAATGCAATTCTTTTCAGGGGGGTTCTGAAGTACATATACATTGGAAGGGAGCTGCAGAGATAGTTCTAGGAGCATGTACTCAATATCTTGATTCAGATGGTCAATTGCAATCCATTAAAGAGAAGCAGGTTAGGAAAAGTCATAGAGAGTTTACTTCTTCCAAAAAAAAAAGTCCTAAAGAGTTTGCTGATGGAATGAAATTCATTTAGTTGAACATTGGAGATGTATTTTTTTTTTCTTTTGGTTTATTAAACTATCAAAAATGAAGGAAAAATACATGGACTGATTACCACCATATCTCTTTTTTCCTTATCAATGTGATAATAGTGTGATTTGAAATTACTTTGTTGTAGAATTAAGCAATTATGTATCGGGTAACATAGCATCTGACCATTTCTGCAATAACATCACAACTGAGAGCAGGTGATAATTTTTTGGAAATTTTCTAACTGTTCTGATATATTTCTTTTACAATCCTTTTGCAGGCTTTTTTCAAGGAATCTATTGATGACATGGCTGCTCGCAGCTTGCGTTGTGTAGCCATTGCATACAGGTTATATGAACTAGACAGAGTTCCATCTAGTGAGCAGGAGTTAGACCAATGGTCCTTACCGGAACATGAGCTTGTTTTGCTTGCTATTGTTGGAATAAAGGTAAACTACAAGCTTAGATTTCTTGGTGCATTGTCTTAAACTTTTGACGCGTCTTATTACTGCCATTTTATGTACAAATGAAATGAGTCTTGCATTCCGGTTTGTATATTCGTAGTTATATTCTTAAACCCCTAAGCTATTATTTATTGCTGAGGTTAGAGATTACTTGGTGCTTATTCCTTTCAAATTATCCTGGAATCCTTTATTCTTTGTTTAAGTTAAAACTAATTTGTATCTTCAGGATCCTTGCCGCCCTAGTGTCAAAGATGCCGTAAAACTATGCACTGATGCCGGTGTTAAGGTAACAAGTTTTATGTTTGATGGGTATGGTTTACATGTGGTGTGTCATTGATTGTGATTTTTGGCTTCACTGTGGCATTGGTGTTACTCCAAAATGTAACATGGGAACCCAACAACACATTCCGTGGTTTCGAATTCACAGGTACGCATGGTTACTGGAGACAACCTCCAAACAGCAAAGGCAATAGCTTTGGAGTGTGGAATACTGGCTTCAAATGAAGACGCTGTTGAGCCAAATATAATTGAAGGAAAGAAATTCCGCGAACTATCTGAAAAGGAAAGAGAAGATATTGCTAAGAAAATAACTGTATGTTTCTTTCGTTGTGCTTTCTACTTCTGTTTTTGGTGTATTCACTTTTTTTTGGGTGGATGTTGTGATTTTTTGTTATATGCATTATCTGTAAATATTGATGACATATTTTTTTGTCTTCCATTTTTAATCTCGTACAAGGAAATGCTATTCATGTTAATAACTCAAGCCACACATTACATCCGACTTAGATAATTTTCTTCTGACTTTTTTTGAATAATTATAGGTCATGGGGAGGTCTTCTCCTAATGACAAGCTTTTGCTTGTGCAAGCCCTACGGAAAGGAGGGGAAGTTGTTGCTGTCACAGGAGACGGGACCAATGACGCTCCTGCACTTCATGAGGTCTGTCATATTCTTTGGATGCCCTTGACTGAAAATCATATATATATTTCAAAATAAACATATTTGAATATATGTCATGGTGCGTCCATATTTGATTGGCATGACTTGCATAAACTTTTCTCGTTAAAATTGTTCTGATAGACATGAAGTTCTGCTTACTTTGTTCTTTAGTAGGAAGTTGTTCTAATGTGTTCCCGTAGGATTGTAGTCGCAGTTGAACGCCAAAAGTCTGCGGTGATTGTCAAGTTTGCCTTTATAAATTACATTCTGGATTTAACAATAATTACTTCCGATCTAACTTTTGGAATACGAATGCAATCAGTGGGGATTTGAGATATTCTTTTTCAAACAAACATTTTTTTCTATTACCATGCCAATAGCTGTTGCCTTCTAATAGCACATTCTAAAAAAAACTAATTTAATGTGTTAGTTGGAGAGGGGAGGAAGAAATGAAAAGAGAATGGAGAAAAAGCCAATCTAAAATGCTTTGGTTTAATAACATGTTTTCTTCTTTAATTTCTTGATTTCACAAATGATTACAAAAATGCTAAGTTCTTTTACTTTATTTTAAAAAATTGTGTAGAAAATTATGAAAATATTTTTTTACATATATTTAAAAACAAAATTAACTGCTAAGTGAGAATAGGTTGACACTTTTTGTAGTTATTTATGAAAAGGAAGTAAAAACAGAAAATGTTTTCTAAAACCTAAAGAATGCCATTATTTGTCTGCAAAGTGTTTTTTTCTGCACGAGAAGTAAATTGAATGCATTTCTTTCATTTGTTTGGCCGTTAAAGTTTATGCATTTCTAGCAACATATTTGATGCAATTAAAATGGAGATGCCTCGGGTAATTCTTGATGTGAAAGTTTTGTTCGTGCTTGTTGTGCCTACATTTTTTATTATTAAAATAATTCCTGTTATAGTTAATCTCGTGCTTTACTATTTTGTATTTTTAGGCAGATATTGGTCTTTCTATGGGCATCCAAGGAACTGAAGTTGCAAAAGAAAGCTCAGATATTATAATACTAGATGATAACTTTGCATCGGTAGTAAAGGTAGGTATTCTCTTTAATATATTCACAGTCTTGGGTATGGTATTGTCTTCGTTTCCCGCGACTTTGGCTTGTAATTACTTAATATATTCTAGAAAAAAAGCTTTTTCTTTTTCCCATTGGTTTGTTTCGTCAGGCTATTATTTTAACATTTACCTCCTTTTGGTCCTTTCGACTTAAACCAGTTGGTATTAATTTAAGATGACTGAGAAACAAGCCAATTTTTTCACTGGGTAGTGGGGTATGATTGGGTTTTGGCGTAAGGAGAGATTGATTTCACCAAGACACAGGTGTCTGATGGATGGTCAACCTGTAATTTGTGTATGATGTCTATTTCATTCTTTGTGTAGGTTGTCCGCTGGGGCCGCTCTGTATATGCAAATATTCAAAAGTTTATTCAGTTCCAGCTTACAGTTAATGTTGCTGCTCTTGTAATAAACGTTGTGGCAGCAATAACTTCTGGTGATGTTCCTCTAAATGCAGTACAAGTAAGTATCTCCTCATCTCTATATTTGAGTCACCTACATTTGCAGTCTAATGCTCTGCTTGGATGAGGAGTTAAACGGAGGGAAAATAAAATAAAATACGAGGTATATAAATTGAAGGAAAATAAAACAGAAAAGATATAAATGAAAATTAGAATAAATGAAGAAAAATTCTTTTCTTATTTGAATAGATAAAGTGTAAAAAAGTAGATGCATGCTACAAAAGATTTTTTTACACCAATTAAAAAATTAAATCTTACTTAACAATGTAAGTTCTAAATTATATTATTTCTTCTTAATATAAGATTATTCATTGCTTTTGTCAGAAAAAATATTTTTATATATTAAACAGTTCAAAAAAATGCAGACCTAATAAAGCGGTAAGAGGTAAAAAACCGGCAATCCAATCAGATTTGGACCGTACCCAAAATCTTTAGTCCATGAAATTGTGGACCCTCCTTTATCTTATCAATCATAAACAAGCTTTCCTGATTTTCTTTAATTTATTTTAATGTAATATTTGTAAGATGTACTGCCTGAGCGGATTTGGCTTGCTTCAAAGTTATTGTTTTGGATGGGCTCCCAACCACGGTGATGAGTAGAAGTAGCTTAGTCCTTTTTGTTTAGGTCAGCACTCACCTTTGTGAACCATATTCTTCATGGGTTTTGTGTTTGTCATCAAGAAATAAGACTAATAATTACTTACAAAGGTAGGTTATATACATGTTTAAATTAAACTCTGTAAATATAAGTTTGTATCAACTCATTTGATGTCTCTGACCGAAAGTTTGCTCCAAATATACGTTTGAAGTTCCCAAACAGATACCAAACATAACCTAAAATCATCGTCAATGAAAAACTTGTGTAATTCTGGTTTGTGATGTACATGATCTTGGGTGCAGCTTTTGTGGGTCAACCTTATCATGGATACACTTGGGGCTCTTGCACTGGCTACTGAACCGCCAACAGACAGCCTAATGCGCAGATCGCCAGTTGGCCGAAGGTTTGAATTGATTGGCTTTCTCATTCGGCAGTTTAATATTTTTAGTACTCTAAAACTACACTGATCTGGCACATAAACGCCCATGCACATGTACATGTCTATCGCTTGATGCTGGCTGGGTCTACAGGAACAGGTCTTCTGATTTTCTTATGCATAATTTCAACCAAAGAGGCTTAATACAGTGCTGGTTTCGAGTCACTTTCTACTGTTTTTTTAACGATGATATTTTCATTTTCAACTCAATTTGAATTTCGCATTAAAATCTATTGTGTGCTGTAACATAAGGATATAATGGAAGAGGACAAAGTGCGGAGTGCACTTCTAACTAATTAGAATTGCCATAAATTAAATTAAATAAATAAATGTCGAAAATGATATAGATTGCTTCAACAGAATTGGAAAGTGATGGAATAATTTCTTAAAACTTGTTTAATTGAGAAGTTTTAAGGCACTTGCTGTAGTAGATGGGTCTATTTGGGTTTTTAAGTTAGAATACACGTTTTGATTATGATCTTACGTTTGGCTTTCAGAGAACCTCTTATAACAAACATCATGTGGAGAAACTTGATTGTTCAGGTAAATTAAATTAGTTTATTCTATGGAGAGACTTACTAATTTAGGTCCTATCATGTAATGCCTATTATTTATCATCGTAGGCTGTCTATCAAATCACAGTTCTTCTCGTTCTTAACTTCCATGGTGAAAGTATTCTACCCAAACAAGATACTAGAGCTGATTCTTTTCAAGTGAAGAATACTTTAATATTCAACGCTTTCGTCCTATGTCAAGTAAGTGATTTTAAAAATGTAAATATGAGATATTATGCTGGTCTTTGTCTCTGAAAAATCACTTTTACCCTTTCTTTTCCTTTTATATATTATTCAGCGTCTGCTTGTTGATTTTTTTCATTTTAAATAGACTGAAACCCTTTATTCTTATTAGTTACTATGCGATCTATCATAGTTCAAACGATTAATGTTTTACAAATTTCAAGTTTCATAATTATTTTTGCCACACATGCCCTTAATTAAAATAATTAGATTAAACTGGACTTCCGATCTATTTGAAAAGCAATCCAATGATGATTTTAGAAAAATGTGGTAAACTTTCAGTTCGTTTGCAGAAACCAGATGCCATGTTCAATTATTGAATGTTTAGAACAGTGGAGTGATGTGTTTAAATTCACTTCTCCCTTCATCGCATTTTGAAAGAGAATTGCACCTATATACTATTGGGAAGAACTTATTAATTTTTGCTAATTCAGCTAATTCTTATAAATCAATTTTAAATGTTTCAAATTACAGATATTCAATGAATTCAATGCTCGGAAACCCGAGGAAAGGAATGTTTTCCGTGGAGTGACGAAGAACAAACTTTTCATGGGAATTGTTGGAGTGACCTTTATACTTCAGGTGAATAACCATCTCTGCTCTATTGTGTTCTTAACTATTATTATTTCTTAACATTTGTTTGCTTTCTCACTTCACTTCAAATTGTTAGATAATCATCATCGAGTTCCTTGGAAAGTTCACCACAACAGTGAGGCTTGATTGGAAGCTGTGGCTTGCTTCTCTTGGTATTGGCTTTGTCAGGTTAGTTCACTCAACTGCATTGGCATTTGATAACAACAGTGAGTGCCAGTGAATCATGCATTATCGCTCTTTGGTTATTCTCCACATCTCATGACCTCAACATGCTTCATTATACAACACGACCATTATTATTGAATTCTTGCTGTAAACATATTTTAGCTTCGCTCTATGATTCAAACAGAAGCTTCTGCATTTTGCAACAAATCTTATCTCATGGTTATTGCTTTTGCCATCTTACAGCTGGCCCCTTGCTCTGGTTGCAAAATTCATTCCTGTTCCCAAAACACCATTGGCTCGTTACTTCATGAAGCCACTGAGGAGATTTAAAAGGTCTATATCTCGTCGTGCCACACAATAGGCACCGGTTCCTGCAGGGGATAACCAGCAAGTCATATTAAGCTAACTTCTCACCAGTTACAATATACAGTATATTATACCTACATATTACTGAATCAACCTTCTAGAATTCCAATGTAATGTATATTACTCAAATAAATCCCAAAGGGGTTTAAGCATAAAGCAATCATTACGTGATTCCTTTAACTTTTAACATCATTTCATTTTTTTATATTTTTTGGTTCAAATGTACATTGTAACATTTCTAGTTACTGTTAGAGTTGCCACTATAAATACTATCAAACTGACTTTCAAGCAATGGCAAGATTCGATTCCCCAAACAAAGGAAATCATAGCGTATTTTGGGCTTTTAGCCATTTCATACACATTTTGTTATTTAGTACGATTTCTTCTGTACAAATTTTTAGAATGCGAAAAGTGACTAATCGAATTACTGTTCCTCCAATTATTCCCATTGCCTTTTAGGATTTTCATAATATACCCTCTGCAAAAAATACAATAAAAAATTATTAAGAAAAGCTATTTGTCGAACGAACCAACATGGCAATCTAATTGGATCGGGCAATCTCTACAAGTTCAATCCAACTATCGTCTCTATGTTAAGCAGAAATTTCCACAAAGCGACCATTACAAGCTATGCCCTGAAATTACTCTCAGTTATACAATTTGTTTACACAATTTTTACATTAATAAAATATTTCATAAAAGGAATCAGAAATAAACATCAAAAATAGCTTAATGCATTTCGGCTTTCGCCGTCTGTGGGAATCGAACCCACGACCACATGGTTAAAAGCCATGCGCTCTACCAGCTGAGCTAAGACGGCTCATGAAAAGCTTATTCAATGAAGAGATAAAGTCATATATTTTATGAAATTAAAACTAAAACAAATAAGCTTTACATTGTCGAGGACGAAGGAGAAGATCTATATTCCATGAAAGTTCAATCATCCGACATATTTTAGGTTCTCCTCTTTGGAATGAATTAATGACTTAAAAGAATCAATTAAGTATATAATCAATTATTATATAAATATCCGAAACTTTAAATAAATAATAAATAGGATTTAGTATGTGAATAATGACGATTGTGAAATTAAAAGAAGTTAAGAAGTGATAGAAAAAAAAACGCATAAAACTTGTGGGTTTCACATTATGTTAAATATTTCTCAATCCTTTTTTTTTATTAAATTTAAACCAAAAAATAAAAAATAGGATACATCTGAAGGTTGTATTTCTAGCATTATTCAGAGAGAAATTAATGCATATTTAAAAAGTTGACATCACCTTTTTTATATATGTAAAATTAAGTGATTATATATTTATAAAATTAGAACACCAAAATAGAATTTACTCTAACAAAACACTTTAAAAGTCAATTTTTGAACAGACAGGTCAAAATAACAGAACTTTATTTACTAATGTTCACCTATACGTGCACACTTTGTGTTATATTGGGAAAACAAAATAAGAAAAAAATATTTATATTAACTTTAAAAAGGTTAAAAACAGGAAATTTTGGTTTGAGGAAAAGATCTCAATGAGGTAGATAGATTCAGTCATAAGATTTTATGAATCTGAGACAAAATGATAAATAAGATCCTTTTATCCTTACATATTTCAAAATATAAATAGATATTACATACATAATACACACAGGTAGGTTTGTTAACAATTTTATATATGTTATTGCATTAAATTAATACTATAATTTTAATAATTTTATTATTGAATTACTTTTATATTATCATCTATTATTCGATTACTTCTCTATATATAAAGTATGTATCCCAATATAATAAGGACAGACTTTATTTTATCTATTCACAAGAAGTGATAAAGATTCTAATTTCAAAGAGATCAGTTTATGTTTTGTAAATTAATCTTTGTTGGATTTGATCACATTTTTATAAACTGACATAGAATCAATCACCTTGTTTATAACTTAAATTTATTTATATATTTTAAAATATTAAATTACTTTTATAATTTAATTTTTATATTTTAGTCTTTCAATGAAAATATTCTAAATCTATCACTATTGCCTATCATCACCAAAACATCTTTTTATATTTAAGTGTATATTTTTTTTCTTTATTAACATGCTAATTTTTAGTTTTATTTTCTTTATATAAATCATTATTTGCTATGATTCAAATTTAAGATTAATCATGTTAAAAAAGTTATTTAACATAATTAAAATTAAAACTCATATTTTAATGATTCAAAATTATATTTTTTTTAATATTATATTTTTGAATAGTCGTAATGTTATTTTTTGAGAAATTTAACAATAAAATTGAAATTTATCTTACTGTTTAATCAATAAATTAATTAAAAAAGATTATGATTACTAAACAATGATAGTTGTATATAAAATATATTCCTTCCTTGACATAATATTTGTATTTATGTAATACATAATATATATTTTTTTCTGAGTGGAAGCATAGAATAGTCAAGGTCTTTTTATATTTTTTTTTTTGTCAGATTTTAGTTAATTGTTAGGCAACTTCTCTAATACTTGTATTCTTTTTACCAATGTTTGATATATATGTGTGTATAGTTATTATGTCATTATTAATTATTTTAAATTTGTTTTACTGATCTTTGAGGTAAGAAAGAATATATATATTTTTTATTTTTTTAAATAGGATGTATTATATATTCTGAATGGTAAAATAAATAAATAAAATGTCAAAGTTTTATGTGAAAGAAAAAGTAAAAAAAAAAAAAATGGTTGTAGATATTACAGCTTCTCTATACCATAAATGTTATCTGTTACATGTAGCTTTAGATTTTGGTTGTACGTATCTACAAATAATTATATTAAATAATGCAAATAATTTTGTGCATGTAGCTTTAATAGAAGATTTTGGACAAATTAGTGAACATACACAACATAAAAAACCAATTACATCCTTTCGTCTAAGTTTTTAAATTGAATTTCTTTTATTGATTATTGACTTGATATATATATAAGTAATTAGGGGATACTTCACATTATGATGACTCCAAAAGTATTCTTGAAATCGAACTTCAATCACCTACCATTGTTCCATTGTTATCTTGCTTGCTGAATGCTGATGCAATATGTGGATTTTGATAAGCCTTAGTTCTGTACCAGTTTTGTTTTCTCTTACTCTTCTTGAAAAAAAAGGGAATTTAAAGTCAAAGAATTCTTAAAACAGAAAATTTTGGTTCTATCAATACAATGAGTTTTATATGAAGTGAGTCCTTGTCCAACATGAACATATCAAAATTTGTCAGCCTACTAAAGGTAAAGATAGAAGGAAAACAATACCCTATCAAAACAATATAATATTATATGCTGTGCCTAAAACACCCAATGAATGGAATATCAATTGTTTCACCATAATTTTACAGACTAAATATCCGTTCAGAAAGCCCTGTGTACATGTGAAATGAGAGTAACTTCAATTCTTTGGTGAACACTCAAGCAAAAAGCCTTAGGCCAAAACACTGAAATTCCCCAAAAGGGTAAATTTTGGAAGCATCATTCAGGACAATTGGTACACAACATTTGCTACAGGATACTAAGAATGTCCTCACTTGGAACTAACAGTAACAAGAATAGGCAAAGTGGTTTTTCTTGGAGACATAATGGGACAAGAAACTAGAGGCAGAAGCAGATGAATCTGGAATATTAGCTGGAACCAGTATCTGGGATTTACCAGACCCAATTCTCTTACCAGCTACATTTGCATAAAATAGACCTGAAATTGCTGGTACAAAAACATCACTCTCAGAACTAATGTAAAAGTCAATAACTTTCTCCAACTCAGAATCTGGGGAGTCTAGGAACTTTTTCTTCTTATCTGCTGGTATGATGGATTTCTGAAACAATTTGACACAAAGTATGAAAATTTATGCTTACACTGTAAAAAAATGTGTCCTAGAATACTGAAATTTATCTGAACATTCAATAGATAAAGTTTGTGTATGAATGAGAAGACTAAGTAAGAACAAATATCTCACCTTTGTGTATGTTTTGGGGAACAAATCTTTGAGAGAATCAAGGCTCTCATCCCACCTTGATTGTGTCACATAGATAGTAGTGTCCTTGCCAAAACCAATCTTCCTGAGAAACACTGCAATCTCTTGTGCATTGAAACAACTCTTCTCTTTATCACCATCACTTCCTTGGCATCCCTTCTTATCCAACATCTCAACCCTCAAATCCACAGCTATAAATTGGCCATCTGTCTTTCGGCTTAAAGTCCTAAGTCTTTCAACCATTGAGTCAAGAAGGTCATGTGTTTCTTGCTGCAACTCTAAGCTTCCATACATTGCCAAGCATGCAACAGAATCGGTATCACTTTTTTTCCCTGCCTTCTTCATGTTTATTGAAGGAAAAAAAGTGGCAAGCCTTACACTCCCCTTTGATCTATAAATAGGTTCAACATGTTTCGCTATGTAGTCTTCCGTAACCCGGTTAGGGACCTTCACAGCAGCAATTTTATGCTTTGATACGTGAGAAGGAAGATCCTTTACCACTCTCACCACTCCTTCCATGCTTTTCATGAACACATCAACATCATAAATGTCCTCAAAGTTCCTGAGACACATGTTATATTAGCTACATGCAAGTGCTTTGTAAACAAAGTAAATTAGACTCATTTCAAATTGAGTTGAACAGTAAGGTATTTAACAATGTTATCTGAATGTGACATTTTCAAATTAAGCTACATCCAAAACGAGCTTGAATATGAACGCAGCTTGAAAATAACAAAGCATAGAAGTGTTTTTCATCTATTAAAAGCAGAGAACCTTGAGTCATTTTTCCAGTTTTTAAATTTAAACTTGGCTGGTCTTTTCTACTCTCATCTGGCAATATAACATGACCATCAATAACATTAGAATAGAAAGCATAACGAGCCAGCAAAACTGTTATGGTTACTCTTAAAAAGATGCAAAATTAACCCCCTCCACTCCACTCCACTCCACTCCACTCCACTC
>Ga0099825_1000464_pt1 | contig 42815 bp, 15 predicted proteins | sample SiratroredBW_FD_76838 | JGI IMG/M metagenome (GOLD analysis project Ga0099825, IMG submission 76838) | Root nodule microbial communities of legume samples collected from California, USA - Siratro red BW | ecosystem: Host-associated > Plants > Roots > Nodule | place: USA: California | collected...
AAAAATATATATATATATATAAATATATATATATATATATATATATATATATATATATATATATATATATATATATATATATAAAATTATTTGAAAACACTATATTATCAACCAATCTAAACACAGGTTAAGAAAAATAAATTGTTTTTTTAAAAAGAATTTATAATCAAAATAAAAATTTGAATGTTCATAATATTTTTAGATAGCTTTGAGTCAAAATCATCTTTCATTTAAATTACTAACGACTTGTTATATCTATCTCTCTCTGTACATAATCAAGATATTGATACATATTATTTATAAACGGAAACAATGTTATCTTCACATAATTATTTAAAATATGTCAATATTTTTTTTATAAATTAACTAATTCAAGCACATGTTAAAAAAATAAATTACTTTTTATTAAAAATAATTTATGCTAAAAATATTTTAAAAGTAAGCATGCTCTGAATTGTGTTGATTAAACATGCATTTAAATATTACAGCATTAAATTTCCAAAAAATATTTTTTTGATATACTGAAGCAGATTAGATTATTATTTTACTTGGAAGACGCAAAATATTGTGTGTATGTTGGTCCACCAAACTTTTATCATTTATTTATCAATAGACAAAATTAAATGACTGTTTATTTTGGTCCGTAATTGAATGATTGTTTAAACTGGTATATCAAATTCCATTCAAAATGAGTTACGGATATTGAAAATCACAAATGATAAATTACTGAATTCGTGTTAATAAAAAACTATTAAGTACGGAAGCTACAATTTTCTAATTTTAGAAGATATTTTCTTTTTCATGGCAAGTGATATAAACATGCATTAAGCATCTCACTCACAAGTTAATATTTGTTTTCAAAGATTAGAAAGTTTAAATTAATCCAAGGCAACTTGTACCTGAAAGCGTAGATAAACATATTATAATAACTGGCAATGGTCCATTCATCGTTCGTATTTAGCCCAACCAACAAGGCTTTATTATGCAGAAGCTCTGAATTTGAGATTCTCTTTTCATATTTTTCCTCTTTAAATGCACATCTGATTTGTAGTCACAGTTCATCAGAAAAATAATGGCAATTGGCTTGTTCTTCATACTCATATTCTTTTCTCTGTTTTTGGTGCCCTCTTTCACCTTTGCTTTTCCCCATATTCTACCCAGTTTTCCCTCTTCAGCAGTTAGTGCAGAGCTAAAGCAACGCTCCCATTCTGCTCCAAATACCCTGTACAGAACAAAGTTCTTCACCCAAATACTCGATCACTTCAATTTCAATCCCCAGAGCAATCACGTTTTTCAACAAAGGTATCTCATCAATGACACCTTCTGGGGTGGTGCCAAAAACAATGCTCCAATCTTTGTCTACACGGGAAATGAAGGGAACATAGAATGGTTCACTCAGAACACAGGCTTTATGTTCGAAAATGCTCCTTCTTTTCATGCCCTTTTGGTTTTTATCGAGGTAAGCTTTCTTCCGTAAAACCATGGATCTCTGTCTCTCTCTGGGTCAAGTAAACTTTTTGTTTCGTCACTGAAACTGGGATTTTTAACGGTTCAAAATTAACTTAATAACATACCCTGCTTCATGTATCACAAACTAAACTGCAGCATAGATTCTACGGAAAATCAATACCATTTGGGGGAAACAGGAAGGTTGCATATGCAAATGCTAGCACACTGGGGTACTTGAGCTCCACACAGGCATTAGCTGATTATGCCACTCTCATCATTGATTTGAAGAAGAATTTGTCAGCAACTGATTCTCCCGTTGTGGTGTTTGGAGGATCCTATGGAGGAAGTATAAACCTTTCTTTTGCTTCTATTCTGTTGACTTCAATGGTTCAATCCCCAAAACTGAGATGAGTCTGAAATCTAAATGGGTATTGTTTTGTAGTGTTGGCAGCTTGGTTCAGGATGAAGTATCCACACGTTGCAATTGGAGCTCTAGCTTCTTCTGCTCCAATTCTCCATTTCATGGATTTGGTTTCACCAGATATCTTCAACAGCATCATCTCACAAGACTTCAGAGTTTGATTCTCTTAATAATTTGCAATTAATGCACACGTGCGTGTCCCTATTTGAATAATAATTTATTTTCATGTGTTACCACAGAGCGAGAGTGAGAACTGTTACAAAGTGTTAAAAGGGTCATGGAAACTAATAGACGACACAGCCAACAAACCCGGGGGACTCGAACTGTTACAGAAATCATTCAGAATTTGCAAGTGAGAGCATGATTAATGGAAAACGATTTAATTTAAGTAATTATAGTTTAATGTATTTTCCTATTATTAATGATAAATATATATTTTTCAGAAGCAATGATTTTGGGGCAGGTTCTCTGGAAGGTTGGCTTAGGACGGCGTGGGTTTATACAGCTATGACAGATTATCCCACACCGTCCAATTTCCTCAATCCCTTGCCAGCATATCCCATAAAAAAGGTACCAATTTACACTTTTTAAATGTTTTTTTTAAGGAAAATGTTTTTTTTTTTCAGTGATTCACTTCTATCTGTTTGGTTACATATTTCGGATATTGTTTCTTTGTTGCTGTCGAAAGAACAAACTTCAGATTCATTGCTAAAATCGTCAGTCCTATCTTAGCAAAGTACTGGTTGCAAATAATTTGTTTAACTTCGTTTGACTAAAGGATCGTGATTTGATAAAATAGTCCCGGTTATATTTTAAAAATTGTGAATTTTGTCTCATATTTGATCAAAAAGAGCAATTATTCAATGCATGTGATTATATCACATACTTTTTACCAAAAAGAACTTCTTGAAACATGTGGTGGAGTGCCTTTCAAGTTGTGATGATAGCGACGATGAAATGGAATATGAAGATTTTTAGTGATAAAAATAAGAATTATAGATTACATAAATAATTCAAAAAAATCCTAGTTCTTCATAAATAATTCATGGTCTTAAATAATAATAATTATTACTTGTAGGGTTTCCTCATTTATTATATTGTTGATTGAAAGAGAGAAGCGAGAAGGGAAGGGGGATTGAAATTGTTAAGATATTATTATTGAGTTGATTTGTTTCTTTTTAGATGTGTGAAGCAATAGATAGGGAAAAGAACGATAGATTGGGGAAGTTGTATGCAGCAGCTAGTGTGTACTACAACTATACAGGCACTGCAACGTGTTTCGATTTGGATGACGATTCAGATCCTCACGATCTTGGAGGATGGCAATGGCAGGTAACTTCTAATTAAATTTCTACCATTTCTTTCGAAAATAATAATAATAGTTTTTTTTTTTTTTGCCGGCTATAATAATATATTATATCGAAATAACGTATATATATATATATATATTTATTTATTTATAGATATAGTCTATAGATATGCTAAATAATGGTAGGATCCAAGAAAAACAGAACAGAACCACGTGACAGCTTCACGCGTTAACGGTGGTTATTCCAACGTTATTGACTAATATTGTGTTTTAATTTTACATAACCCCGTGAGCGGGTTCCATAATTTTTTGGGGTTTAATCTTATAAATTTTAATTATTATAATTAAATGATTAGTTGTTAAATTATTATAGTTAACTTTTTTAGTTAGTGTTTCTGTCGTTTTCTTTTTTTTTTTTTCAAAATGTTCGTGGACTAGTATTTTAGTAGGTGCATTGTACATAATAAGTATAAGTGTTATATAATTAAATTAATAATAAATATAATATAGATAAAGATAAGAAAATAATGGTTTGGAGTAATTGAAAGAATTTTCTTTGTTCATTACCGAGCTAGCATATGAAATGTACCTAGAGCAGTGAAAAGGGAGGGAATATTGAGAATATTTAATTTATAAAAATGGAGAAGATGAGATATTTACACTCTTATTTGCATTTTATTTATAATATTAAGGTATTTCAAATTTTGGAAAAATGCTCTTTTCCTTTTTTGTAAAATTGTGAATGGTCAGTTTTTGCCTCTGAATTATAAAACCATCACCTTTCATCTAACTCTAATAAATTACTATACAATTACTTGGTTATCCCTCCTCAAAATCTTAATTTCACTCCTATAAAAGCTTTTCAACTATGAACGCTCATGAGGTTTTTAAAAGGAAAACGAAAAGTATTCTTTTAATTTGTGGACCAATTAAGAAGTACCAGTCCAATAGCTTTGGACAAAAAGAAAGCTATACTATAATCTTGCCTTCCAGACCAATAATAATAGACCCATTTGTTTACAAGCTGAGCAGGCCCAGCATGTATAGCTCTATCCACACACTTATAATTAAAAATTATATAATAAATAAACATTTTTAATATATAACTCATATTCTAATTAAAATATATATGTATATATATAAATTTTATTTTAGATTCATAACAAATATTGGAAATTAGTTTCTGAATAAATATAAAACAAAATAGTGTAAAAGAAGAAGGCGGTTATAAGATTAAATGTACACTTAAACATAGAATGTGAGTAATTTAAAATAATTGAAAGAGTTTTTTTTTTAACTAATTTACAAGGACAACGTGTGTGAAATGCATATAATATACATAAAAAGATGTAGTTTTGTGCATGCAGGCGTGTACAGAGATGATAATGCCCGTAGGTGGAAGCAATAAGCACAGCATCTTCCCAGAATATGAGTGGTCATACGAAGACAGAGCCTCTTCATGCCAATTTTTCTACAACGTTACGCCAAGACCACACTGGATTACCACTGAGTTTGGTGGCCATGTGGGTGTTAACCTATGATTCCATTTTAGTTTTTAACACCACTGCATGTTCATCCATTATGTTTTCTGCAGGCTATTCAGACAGTTCTGAAAAGGTCTGCAAGCAACATTATATTCTTTAATGGTCTAAGAGATCCTTGGAGTGGTGGAGGGTATAACATGTCATCTCTTCTTTTTTAATTACTATAATTTCAATAATGCTAACCCCAGATTAAAAAACCACACTTTTTATGAATTTGGTTGCAGGGTGTTAAAGAATATATCAAAAACAATAGTTGCTATAGTTGAAAAAAGAGGTTAGTACCAAACTATGTAATTTGTGGTTTAGTTTTCCTTTCTTTGCATTTTCCCATTGTATTTATTTGGACATTTTGTGAGCAGGAGCTCATCATGTAGACCTAAGGTACTCTACTAAGGAAGATCCAAAGTGGCTTAAAGATGTAAGGAGACAGGAGGTAAAGATCATAGCAAGTTGGATCTCACAATACTATCAAGACCTACACTCCAATAACTAAGCCTTCTTCTCATTTTTTGGGCATCTTTGGAGGCACTGCAATTATTGTCAAATGAAATAGATGTAATAGTAACTTCTATCAAGTGCTTCTGAGTCATAAAAACGTTGCTCATTTTCCACAGTAGTTGATTTTTGCATTCTTGGGCTCCTTCATCCCAATGCCTACACTCCATATTATAAGCTTTATCTGATTACAATATTCTTTTACTCAATCGATTAAAACAACAACGATAAAAGTAGCAAAAATGTTTAATGTCCTATTGTTAAATCTGATAACTATCCATTCACTGTAGGACTGCATCTAGTTAATTTAAAAAATGTAAAAGTGAAAAGAACACTAGCCCCTGAAGAAAATGACACCATCTTATGGTCAAGAGAGTCAAATTAAGAGGGTGGTCCAATCCAAAACCTTGAAAGGAAAATTGTCCTTGGCGCATGCCTTAGATAATTGTGGTCCATCTCATAAAGTATGCCCCAGTTTAATGGTCCTATAGATAGACCTAAAGCTTATGAGGAGAGTTAATAAGGGTCCAAATTAATTACCCAAGACCCCATCTCCACTTAGGTAGAGTGATTCAAAGATGACGTAAATAAAATGTGGAACAGCCACATCAACAGTACTATTATAGATCCCAAAGGCAGCCATAAATAATTTTTGCTTCAAATAAAAGTGAACAAGAACAACAGTAAAGACCAAACTGGTCAAAGAGCTAGGCTTATTCAGAACAGTAGTTTACACTTCTACCTTGTCTGCCATCTTTACTGCAACTTGTTTACATTGTTTGAAACCTCAATCCTGAATAATGATAAGGAAGGCTCTCAAAATAAATACCTTCAAAGTCTAATTAATTTGGAATAGGAATCTTAACCTTGAATCATTAGTTAACTTGTGATTTTGTAAGATTGATGAGTACACTCTAAAATGTCCCAAACATCAAACATGAAAATTGCAGTGACAATTAGTGATTAAGGTCTAATGTTAATTGTAGTGAGTAGATGATAATAGACTTGAAAATAATAAGACACGCCGTCTTTCATTTAGTCTCTTAAATCTGTTGTTGACTTTCATTGTTCAAAAGTTAGGCCAAGATTAACATTTTTTTAACTTACTGATAAGACATTGTGGTCGCAAAGCTGCACTTTTTCACAAACTTTTTAATAAGTGATACATGATTAAACATTAATTTAAATCAATTTAGTATTATATTAAAATTCAAAAAGAAAATCTCCAATTCAATTTCAAAAACTAACAATGTACCATATTTACACATGGGGATAATTGCATATCAGTTCAGTATCCCTATTAATTAAAAGACCTAAAACGAAAAATGCTACCTTCCAAATCTAAAGGTATACCAATTTCATAGTGATAATAAATAAGGACAACGTTAAAGATTATGCTACCATTAGCAATGGTAAAATATCTTTTTAGCAAGAGAAAAGGGAGGAGGGTTGGTTAGGGCCTAGTGGGCCACTGTATTGGGCCTGCTAATAAGTCAAAATGGTGGTGGAATGGTCCCAAGTCTAGATCCACCCCTCTACTTTCTTCCACAGACCTACACAAATCACGTGGCACGTGCCGTTTACCCGATTCCATCACCACTCTGTGCAACTCCATCTTTTGTTGCAGTTTTCACACCCCACAACTGAAGCAGATAAAGAAAATGCTCCTTGCCAGCCATAAAATGGTAAAAAAAGAATAAAGAGAGTTTGACAAATTGGGAAGAAGAATGCCAGAGTGGGCCCACTTTCATTTACACATTGACATTGTGGGCCACAGCCCACCACGCATGCCTTCCCTGACGGGTGAGAAAATTAATTCACACAAGCCACAACAAATAGCTGACGAGGCATTTTCTACCCACACTATTTGTATTTCATTCTGTGTGTTTCTTCATATGTGGAGCCTCTTACTTTTCTGTTTTACTATTTTTGCCTAAACATTTCTTCTCCGGATGATAAAACCACGTTTTTTTTTCTCTTATGTCTGTGTTTATGTTTAGCTTAGATTGAGTATTTCATAATTAACTTTAATTTGACGTTAAAAGTCAAAATAATAACTAATTACATATAAATTTCTGTGTATATATAATATGAGTGTTTGAATTGTGAGGTTCTTTAATGTTTTGAGAGGTTGCTTCTGATTCTGATACACTTATTTGCTTGGAAACTGTTACTAGCTGTTTATTTAATTCATTGAACAGCTAGATTATTATGCACAGTATCTATACGTAAGATGGTTTCTTGCTGAAGCTAGGCATAGCCTGTGTTTTGCATTAGATTGTAGCCCAGTGATTAATTCATTCGTGCCAGATATTCATCCCTTTTGGACTCATCACAATCTTATTACGGAAATGGGGACCCCACATATACTGTTGTTTGATTCCAGATATTTTAAATTCTCAGGGCTCATACAAATTTAATATTACACATAAATTTCATATTTTAAGTCTTACAATCTGGTGATTATTTAATTAGTTCATGCTGATGCAACACCATCAAACTTCATGTTTTCATTTTGCTTCAAATGAGATCTGTTCATAGATAACTGCAAAAGCAAATCGGACGAATGGATCCTTGTCGAACCCTAGCACATTTTGATAATATTCAAATGAACAACATAAAAATTTATTTTTGTCCTATAGTATAATACTGGTTCTTCGTGTATCCGAAGGAGTTATTGCAACTACACATTAGAAAAGGAAAAGAAAAAGGAGTCGGTGTAGAGTGGGGGAACAGTGGATATGTTATGCCGGCATAAATATGACGTCATGCAAAAGAAGATTAGACTTGCATGCCTACAATTGAATGTTGTTAACCTATGATTAGTTAATAGTGATCTTTCTATAACTAAGCCAAATCATATGTGGGAAGACCACAAGTTTGAGCCACTCATTGCCACAAATAGATAGACCAAATATTGCATGATGAAACGCATTCTTGAAACAATGTTCAATGTTCTTAATTATGGCTAATTATCAACCCTATGAATCATCAATTTCCTAAGCATCATGCCAGCTTGCCATTTGGCGTGCTAAACCCCACTGGATTAGATATCTTGAAGGAGCAAAAATACAGAAAATTTATATTGCATGAGGGTAAGTCAGTGAATTATTGCATGGACTTACTGGAGTTTGACTTGATTATATATGGCTTTCAGCAACCTGTTTTGGCAATACTATATACAATGCTTTTGTTGGAGATAGAGGGTCACAACACAATATACAATTGATGCTTATGAGATCCTTGTACCATTTGGAACTTTAATATAGCCACATGCAAACATATTACTATATTTATAATGATTAACGTGGTAACTTCCAAGTGAGGTGCACTCCAATTGGCCCACTTAATTAAACCTTTAACTGCTGGCGTTTTAGCATATTCTAGACAGAAATTTGATCAATTAATCTGCACTTGTCTAACGGATATGCATGTGTGTTAGCAAAATTAGTGTCAATTCAAACTAATAATAAATAATAATTTGAATGTTAATAAAGTTGTTGACAAGTGTGCTATTTTATTCTGCCATAATCAAGCACAAGGTGGGTTTATATACACTAGAGTAGTTGTTTATTAATCTCTTTGTACGATAAACTCAAAGCATAGGATGCGTATCAAGATAATAGATTGCGTACATTGTTCTTGGCCTTTTGTTGACAAGTTGCTTTCGGAATTTATAACTGTTACAATGAACTAAGCATTACAATCTGGAACAGTCTCTCAGATCTCCTGCATGAGACAAATATTTAGTTAAACCAATCATAACATCTCTTTCACGAAACCTTCCTCACTTTCTTTGGATTAGCCAAACGAACAAATTAAATCAACACAAATTTCAGCTTTATATATGTAAAAATGTTGGCTTACTCACATCTCGATTATTTATACGAAATACCATCTTCAACATTCACTACAAGAAAATAATTATTTAAAAACTAATATTTAAAAATGAACAAATTAAATCAACACAAATTTCAGCTTTATATATGTAAAAATGTTGGTTTACTCGCCATCTTGATTATTTATAAGAAATACCATCATCAACATTCATTACAAGAAAATAATTATTTAAAAATTAATATTTAGCTAACAAATGAAATAGTTGCTAATTGTGACCAAAATAGTCACCAAATTAAATTTTGGTTGCTAAATAACTATAAAATAGAAGTAATGATTGAATTTAGTGACCAATTAAGTCAAATAATTGGTATCTAACATTAGATACTAAGATTTTAGTGACCTATGCCATTAGATTCTAAATTAGTATCTAATTAAGTTAGAGACTAATTTAGAATCTAATGACGTAGGTCACTAAAACCTTGGTAGCTAATGTTAGATACAAATTATTTGACCTAATTGGTTACTAAATTCAATCATTATTTCTATTTTGTAGTTATTTAGCAACCAAAATCTATTTTGATAACTATTTTGGTCACAATTAGTAACCATTTCATTTAGTAACTAAAAATTGGTTTCTAAACAACTTTTTTCTTGTAGTGATTGTGTGATATATTTGAGTGATATAAAATTGTTTGTGATTAAGAATGTGATAAGAAGATCCATCTTTAAATTTGTATTTGTTGAAAAATATAAACAACTTTCAGTTAAAGAATACCTCATGTTTCTAGAGAAAGGAAAAAGGCAGAAGTGATTTCTAGGAAAATCTTGCACATAAATGTTTTATGTTATTTTCATTTTACAAGAATCATAATTGTATTACTTTGTAGTAATATTTACTATTTGAATTATTTTTTGGTAGTGATTAGTAAATTAATTATCAACACAGCGTGTTAATTAATGATTAACTTATTAATTGAATAATGTGTTTTGAAGTCTTATGTTACGTTTGACTAGACTTTAATACTTAACTTATTTGACTGCTTCGAAAACCTAGTTGCAAAAGTGTTTATGTCATCAGTTTATAAAATTATGTGAACGCTGTTTAATGTACCGTTTGAAACTTTATATGTTTGCAGTTTTGTACTAGCAGTTTGGCAATATATTAACTTTCATAGGTCTAGCAAAAATTAAATAACCAGAGACATATTTAACTCATGACAATTTGTTTTTGCTGTAATTTATAGTTCTTTTAATACATCAATGTATATATTGTGAGTTAAATTTGTGTTTTGTTTTCCATGTGCCTGTTCCTACCCCACTTTCCTTAAATACCTCGTGGGGGTTGTCTTGTGTCACAGTTTCCCCTGAAATTAACTATTGGCATTGCCCATGACAAAAACTATTGACCTTTTGTGCAGAGTCATATACTACACACCACACTCAAGCAACTGGCATGGCAGATTCCCACCAAGTCCTGTGTCTTAATTTCTTCTTGGTCAATGATTCCAGCAATTAGCCGACCAACATCTTTCGGACGGTTTTCTTTATACAAAATAATTCTGATAATAATTTTTCTCTCTTTATATTTCTCAATCAATTTCATAAATAATTATATATCATATTTTTATCCCTGTATTCTCTTTTTCTGTCCTTTTTATTATGTAAATAGTTGGAGAAATAATATTTTAAGATGACATTGAAATTTCCATGTAAGCATGTATCATCATTTACAGGACCCGCAATTTTGATGGTCCCTTCTGGGAATTAATTGCACGATGCATTTCTGGTTTATGGGACCGTCGCATCCAAGGTTTCGTGACATGACACTGAGCATTAAGAAGTGTGCATTATTTTCTGATAGAATAAAGCCTCATTGACATTTAATTATGTTAACGTAAAAAAAAATTCCTTAAAAATGAGCAATAGTTCTAATTTTTTATGAATAACTAAACACACTAACGATAGATAACTTTTCTGATTTTTTTATTAGCAATAAAAAATTTAATATATAAAGAAACAGGTTTGAATTTACAACTCTTGTACCCAGAAATCGTATATAAATAATAAAATAGACTAGAGACAACCTTTATAATCTCTACATTCTCGTTATACTCAATTCATAAAGTTTTTTCGTAACACTGTTATTCATTACACGACTTTTATGAGACATTTTCCTGTAAGAAAAATAATAATAAAAATTAGTAAAGATTATCAATTATAGTCTGCAACTAAGTTTTAAAGTCTTAAAATATATTATATATAAATCGAAAATATGAATTATAAAACTAATTTATCTGAAATAATGAAATTTTTTGTAGAAGAATTTAAGTAAAAAAAAAAAAGATTTAAGAGGAAAACATTAACGATATACTCATTTATTTTATTCTATTGTCAGGGTTCCACCTTTGTGATATATGTTTCTTCATACCTCATATGTATTTTCTTATTGTCAATCTATATCCCATCAAGCTTCCTCGCAAGTTTCACTGCATTATGTACTTTCATACATCTCATAAATCTGAACCTTTACCTTTACTAACTAGGTTTCCTTGATACGAAGATTTCCTACGCACTCTCTCTACTTTTGAAAAATTCTCCATAATTGATTGAAAAGTGTGAAAAAAAAAATGATGCCTGCTTATTTCGTAAATACGTGCTTGCTTGATTCCCTCAAACTACTTCTGTGAGTTTTAGAATGGGAAGTAGAAATGTCCATGATAGACCCCAAGAGAAAAAATTAATTTGAAAAATTAAAATAAAATAAAAAAAAGAACACTCAACAACTTTTTTTTTATCATAGGTGTGTACCCAACACATTTATATACTTAAACTAAACAAATGAGTTAAACCTTTTGCAGGACCAAAAAGGGTGTCTGAATCTACCTGGAAACTGAGGTGGGTTTTGTCTCCAACTCAGAGAAAAGACATAATCTAACTAAGGAAATTATTATATATAGAATACAAATATGTATAAAAAAAATAAACATGAGTAGACAACAATAGGACCATATAATAGGTAGAGAGAGAGAGAGAGAGTGCGTTTGTGATTATGTGTATGAGAGATATGCGAGGTGAGGATTGAAACACGACTATGATGCAGGATTTGTATCTTCTCTAATTGGACAAATCAAATCTCATTACAACTTTGCTTATTGGAAAGGAGAGGAGAAAGTTATTATGTGTGGAAATTAAATTTTACTCCTCCCATGCCTTTGTCTGTTTGTGCTGTTTTCTTCTCTTCCCTGTGTCCATGACGCATTCAATTTGATGTATAGCTTCCTTAATTTGAAAACCAGGAATGGCCAAGCACCAATAATGAAGTCATGCACGTGACACAACACTATTATTTCATTATCTTCAACATAATACATTTTCAAGAAGACTTGAAATGAATCAGACCTATATTCATTTACATTCATATACATGCCCACCATTCAGATTCAACACACAAGTTGTGGAGGACGAACGTGGACTACTCTACGTTAGTTTTTCCCTCCATCCATGCCAGAATTTATAGGCACACACCAACCAAACACATATATAAAAAACCATTATTATTTTGTCCATTACTAAATTGTTACCTTTTTAGTAAACATTAAGAAAAATAAAATATAAAACATATCTTTGTAAGTTGTAACCTTCGCATTATATTGAAAGTATAAGTTAATATCAGCAAAAACAACATATTTAAAGCAAAAAGGAGGTTGATAAGTTGATTACTAGATATAACATTAGTTATAATGATGGTAAGAAAGATGAAATAAAAAATGGTACGAAAATAAAATGGAATTAAATAAGATCTGAATGATGATGAGTGGTTAGTGAATGAGGCTAGGAGGAGTGGTGAGGGTTGGAGAGAAAGGGTCCCATCACTTGATTTGTAAGCCAATTTACTAACATGGGATGTCCCTAATTACACCAAATTATTCACCTGTACTCTCCAATCTCTCTCTCATCCTCATAAACATACATGTTCGGTCCAATTCAGTAATTATCTCATTTTAAAAATCTTACCATGTCTCACTTTGAACTCATACAATACAAGTGTACAACTTCTGCGATCTCATCACACACACTTTCATTATCATTCCATTTAACAGAAAAAAAGCAACAATCCTAATAACACTACCAAGTTCACACGGAAACAAATAAAAAAAAAACGTTAATTTAAAAAGAAACCGAAAAACAGCATCGAAATTCGAAACAGCTCAAAAAAAGACTGTCTTTTTATTATTTTTCTTCTTCTTCATATAGTAACGCACTTGGCACATTACATAACCTTAAAGTACTCTCGTACTCTCTCTCTTTCTCTCTCTCTCTCTCATTGTCATATCTTTGCTAGGTCCATCAAACAGGCAGTGATTCCCCCAGCTTCCACATCAAATGAACCCATAATCATCATCATCACCACGCCTCTTCTCTTCTCTTCTCTTTTTTTTTTCCTCTCTTTGCAGCTCTCAATGTCGATAAATCACTACGCACCAGAAGCCAGACTATACTGGAGCCAGCAACAACAACCCGCCACGTGGCTGGAAAACTCTCACACTCCTCGTTTCAACCTGAACGACAACCAGGAGGAGGTGGAGGAGGAGGAGGAGGAGGTGGCGGCGGCAGCGGCGGAGAAGGGTGGTGGTGGTGGGGCGGCGGAAGAGGAGGAGAAGGAAGCGATGTTCGAGAAGCCGCTGACGCCGAGCGACGTGGGGAAGCTGAACCGGTTGGTGATCCCGAAACAGCACGCGGAGAAGCACTTCCCGCTGGAGTCGTCGTCGTCGTCGTCGTGCGGTGACAGCGCGAAGGGTGTGTTACTGAGTTTCGAGGACGAGGTCGGGAAGTGCTGGCGTTTCCGTTACTCTTATTGGAACAGTAGCCAGAGTTACGTTTTGACGAAAGGATGGAGCCGTTACGTGAAGGACAAACGCCTCCACGCAGGCGACGTCGTTTTCTTCCACAGACACCGAAGCCATCCTCAACGCTTCTTCATCAGCTCGACCCGCCGCCAAGCCAACCCCCCGGCTCACGTTACCTCGACCGCCACACCCTCCTTCTACTCTGCGCACCCTTATCCTGCGCATCACCTCCCTTTCCCATACCAACCTCAGTCTCTTCATGCAGCACCAGGTACGTCATGGTCTGTGTGTTTCATTTATTGTGGTTTGAATTATTCATTCATTGGTGGGAAGAAATGTTGTTTGCGTAGAGAAGTGGGTGTGTGTCGCGTGAGGAGCACGCTCGTAAAGGTGGTGAAAAATAGGATTGGTGTTGTTAATTAGGAGATGTGTTTTGTTGGGTTGGTGGGGCGGAATTTGAAAATGGTATGGTAGGAGTAGCATATGGTTAAAAGAATTGATTGGAACATGAAATGTGTATGATTAAAGCTTGGGCATTTGCACGTGTTGTAATGTTTTTTACTTACAGGTGGAGGGTCCCAAGGACAGAACCAAACGACACCGGGAGGGAACAGTTCAGGTGGCAGGGTGCTGAGGCTGTTTGGGGTCAACATGGAATGCCAACCTCATAATGATTCCCAAAACTCCACGCCACAATGCTCTTACACTCTCTCCCACCACCACTTACACCGTCAAACCTCTTACTCTTCTTCTTCTTCTTCAAACCCTCACCATCACATGCTACGTCAACAACCATAATACAATTACTATCTCTTCGCTTTCTTAGATTCTCTCTCTCTGCCCTTAATTAATTTTAGTCAATCGCCCTGTCATTAACATCAACTCGTGAAAGGAACCCCTCCTTATTATAAGTATATTTAGGTTGACGTTGAAGATTATAGACGATCTTTCTTGTCTTCAATTAGGGGATGCATGCAAATGGAAATGCCTTTTTATTCGTTTTACCGGATCTTCTTGTTCCCTGTCACTCGAGCATATTTATTTTATTTTAAACCAAGCTGTGAATGCCAGATGGATCATTCCACATCATCTTTTCTATCTACTTTGCCTCTTATTATTATACAACAAACAAATATAGAATATACATTGACACACTTTAAATGTCACCAAATTACAGTTTTTTTCCATACGGTATTTTTTTTTTTTAATTTTTACGATAATCACCTTAAAAATTCATGTTAATTTGACTTTTTATTGATTGATAGTGCGAGATTTTTACAATGACGATGCATAAAAATTACACTCGTTACATAACATTAAAAGGCAGAATGGGAAAGCTCTACATACTATATTATATACGAAAACTAAAATTAAATTGAGTCATGTGGATTGTCTTCGATTCATTTAATTGATTCTGCATCTTGGATTAACATGGATAGAAAACTACTGTTGGTTTCCTTTTACCCCGACAGAGTCAGCTTTATTCTCTATTTAATTGAAAACACCGTTCTCTCTCTACTATTAAGTGGTGAAGGGCAACGAATGCAAACAGATTAATCGTGGACGATAATTTATTGGGTTCTCATTTGTTTTTTGGTTACGTGGTGATGAGGTCTACCAACCGATAGACATACAGTTGGAAGTTTGAAGCATGGAAAGAACGGATTATAATATAATTTAATATATCCGAAAGAAAACCTTTTAATTATGTTGCATCATTAAACATAACGAATGCCGTGGATTACCTTTCCGACATATATATGGTTGAGAAGTCCATCCAAAACTTTCTTAAAGCAAACCCAAAATCTGCAACACATGGAAGTCAACTAACTATGTTAGCCTTTCCATTGTGACGAAGCTGTTCTAATTAGTGTCTCTTCGAGTCACACTCGAGTAGTTTAGCCCACTGCAGAATCCTGAATTTATGGGATTACTTCCTTCGTACATATTTTGGTTTCCGGGAAAAATTTTCTATTGATTCTTTAAACAATCTTCTACATAACTTTTCACGTACAAAAAGTTTTTACCCAAACGTTGATACCACATTTTTAATGGCACGAAATTAACCATTAAAAATGTATTAATTGAGTTGCTAACTTCCGAGTCCTCAGGAAAAACACTCATCGGAAAAACAGTCGAAAAGTATACACTTTACACAAACATACACTCAATACGTGCTGGAAAAATAAAACATGCACATGATAAATCAATGAAAATCAAACAAATGTTTTGAATTAACTCAATTTTTTACATAAACTAATCAACTCCTTTCTTTTCCTTACATTCCTCTCTTTTCTTCTTCATAAAATCAATGGCACGTCTTACTCTTTATGGGTATGTGTCATAACTATTTAAATGTTTTCAACTATAGTGGAAAAAAAAGTAGGAATTAACATAATGTGTCGATGCGTGATTGCAACAGGATGTCAACCAGAAGAGCAATCACCAAGGACAACGATAGGTGGATGCGACATCTCATAATTGATCCAATTAACCCACTTGTCAGGTTCCCCTCAAACCCTGCCTAAAAGGGAAAGGGAAAGGGAAATGAAGGTGGGAGGGGCAGAAATAAAAATGATAGAAAAACTAGAAGGGAGAAAAAGAAACGAATCCCTGATTTTCTTACCAAACTTTCACACCAGAAGAGTAGCAATGAGTAAACCCGAAGGTGGAGAGTAGTGATGGGAAAAGAAAAGAGACTGCAGCCAGAGGGCAGATTCAGAAGGTAAGGTATGGAGAGGTTTTGATGGGCCCACTGAGATAGCTAGGTGACGTCATCCCAGTGCTAAATGGAGAATTTTAGGTCATTGGAAATCAGAAATGAGGAATCAATTTGCTACTGTTCGGATTCTGCCTCAAGATTTTCACAAGGGCTCATCATAGGGAGGTAAGGTATGGTGCCACAGATGGTGTGCTGTTATTTGGCATTGGTGGGTATAATGGGTGGGTGGGTGGACTTGACTTGATAGATAACACAGCCAAAGACGTACTACTAAGCCCACTCCTCTACTTAAGCAACACAAACCACATGCTATGTGCTTCCACCTCTTAGTAGTGGTGGTACTCACATCTCAACTTAGCATATATTATATGGATCCTGCTTATCTTAAATGTTGGTAAAATAAGTAATCTCAAACAAACAACAAAACCCTTATTCCACAAGGTATGTAATTTCAACCATCCATAACAAATTATGACTGTATCATCAACAACTAATATTACTTATTTTAGATAAGCTATATCCATGTTATATGTGCAGATATATATTAGCTGCTAGAGCCTACAGGAATGATCATCATTCCAAGGGGGATATTTTGGATTTTGCTTCCTAAGACCTGATATTTCAAATTTTGTTTCCGTTGCAAACTTTCAGGTAGAAATATCTGATGACGCATTTATTTGGGGAAGCTGAAGACAAATAAATTTGTGCACGTCAACAGACCCTGGTCCCCCCCCCCCCCCCCCGCCCCCCCCCCCAACACCGGTTGTGGCCAGACCTGTTTTTTATGGTCTGTTGTGTGCAGTTGTAAGTTTTTGCAAACTATAAACAACACGCAATGAAAAAAAAAGGGAAGAGAAAAACGTTCACAACGTAACTAGGGTAAAATGTTTAAACAAAGATGGGAAAATGGAGAATATAGACCATAAACTAAAAGGGAGACAAGGATATCCTTGACGAGCAAGCAAGTAAAAAACAGTATGTCACTCGAGGCAATGCAGTACGGCTCACATTGAATGCTGTTTATATCAGCTATAAATTCTTAATTGTGTAATTCACAACTCACAAGTACTCTCCAAAACCTAGTTCAACGCTATTGAGGCAAGGCAATCTCAGGTTTTCTTTGTTGGCTTATTAACTGATTAATGGGTAAGGCAAAATGAGTGAAAAAGTTTTGGTCCACTTGAGTTGATTGATTTCCATCACCAAACCTCTCTCTTCAAGTTGATAGCTCCTCCGCACGTACACGCTCTTTCTAGTGCTTTTTTATTCCATTAAGGTGATGTGGATCCAAGGTGAAAAAAATTCCAAACTTCTGGTACGACAGAGGTATTATCAGGTGAAAAGAAAGACAGTTTCACTGACTGAAGTTTTAGCTGTCGTACAATTAACTGCCTGTATACACGACGAGCAGGGGATGAAGAAACGAGAATGTGACCCGTCAGTGAAGTGCTTTTAATCAATGATACAGCACACTTAATTACCAAAACTCGAGCACAAGTTCTTGCCCTTGTCTCTCACAGAGGAAGAAGAAAGAGAACAATCAAATTTTTTGAGGACCTAGGGGAAGAGAGAAGGGCTTGAACTGTGTCTAAACAGTGGCTTGAACAAAGCTTTTAGCTTTCAATCAATATGATCGATACAAGTTTCATCCAAGTTCATGCAAAATAATTGTGCAAAAGAACGACAGGAGTGCAGAATACCTTTAAGAGTAATCAAATAGTGTGTCATGCGATTATTAGGGGCCCATAAAGATTTACACAAGAGGCCCATTGAACTCCTGCTAGAGAAGGCGTCCAATCTCTCTCTCGGTGGCTCACACTGGTTCTGCAAGTGGGAGGGTCCTCAGATTGTGGTGTTTATCATTGGCCTACACATAATGGCCTATCAAAGAAATGAAAGGCTTTGACCTGCAGGAGTGATACAGTTATGCATAGATAGTAATACAGTACAGATGACATTAAAGAGAAAAATAAGAGAGCAATACTATATGAGTGTGTATCTTTTATGCCACACCACTTGGCATTACTTTGAGAGGTCAGGGATGAATCTCACACTGCACCTCCTTTAGGTGAGCTCTAGAATAAAGAGCACAAACGGGAATTTGATTTCTTCTTGAAGAATAAAGTATGTCTTCATATTAACATCAACACCAACTAAATCTCCCTTTGCATCTCAGTAACCTAAGCCTCACATTTCAGCATATGAACTACCAAAAACAAAATTAAACAGATTAATCAGAAAAAAATGCTCTTTCCTACGCCATTCACATGGAAAGCTCATCAGATTCATCCTAACAAATTGTTTCTCACTGCAGAATAGTAAAACTAAATTGTATGACAATTTTGCAGATCAAGCCCTTCAATGTCATAGTACTAGTGATCAAAAACTTGTATTCAAAAGATTCCTCGCAAACTTTGGCCATGAGAGAAGACTGAATATACAATCCCTACCTATAATGTTAAGCATACAACTCGTACCTGAAATACTAAGAACTATTCCTCCATAATTCAGACCAACACTGTAGATGCAATCTTCATAAAGAAATAGACCCATATACCAGCTTATCACGCGAAAGATGGAATCAATAACATTTTGTGGGGACCTAATTTTATGTCTTATCTCTCATTGTGCAAGTCTTTTCAGTCATCTCAATCTCCACAACGAAGCCAAAACTATTCAACCTGGAATCTCATGACCCAAATTGTCTGCCACATACATATTTTTAAATAAAAAAAATGACAACCCGTGGTAGAAGTGCTACATCAAGCGTCAGCTGATAATTCAGTCCACCTGCATAACCAGAAATCTCGTAGAGTGCCAAAGTAATTCTACCTAGAAAAAATGATAACAAGATCTCCAGTAAACAGTATTAGACAAAGATACCATACAACCCAACCGAGAATCAATTATATATGAAGCTTTCCTGATATCATCTTTTAGCAAGAGAATTCACGTATCTCTAAGTGAACATAACAAGCATGCAATGGACCTTTAAATGTGCTAAATGCATACGGTGATTGTATTCTATGCATCCATAAGCAGAAATGGGGTGGATCAAATTAAAGAACTACGCCACCACCCCATCTCTACTCAAAATCTTTCACATAACAGGATCAAGCACGGTAAGATAGAAACCATAACTTGATGTGATTACTTGAAATTGTAAATTGAAACCATAAATTCTTGTGAATCTTTAGAGGCACACATATAAATGACAATAGATAATACATCATTAACTATAGCTAGCTGTTAAAGAAACATGGCATGAACATAGGCTAATGCTTCCATTTGGAGAACAAACATACCTTTAACATCACTAATAAGCACCTAAACTTAAAAACCTCAAACAAAATTTGCAAAAACAAAGTTCAGAACCACCACAAGATGTTTAGTAGTATCCAAAATACACCCATTTTGGGATATACGATTCTATATGTTCAGTGCACATTAAATCCTTTAATGAAGAAGACTGCTCCTAATTTCTGTCAAACTTCATGCCTTATTCCAAACAATTGGTGGGTCTGCCAGAAAAGAAACATCACGGTTCCTACTAGCAAGTTCAAGTTGGTTTTTTTGGGGGTACATCAGCATCTTCTTGTGTTTTGGAATCTTCCTTCTTCTCCATCACTTGCTGAACACCCTCTTGGTACCCTTCTATGAAACTTTTAAGAGCATCTCTGTATGCAGATGCTCGGGTCATGTACACACGCTGCAAAGCAGGTCTGAGGGTTTCCATCCCCCCTCTAGCAGCTACAGCTGTAATTTTCCAGTAAAAATGCAGAAACTTGGTCAAAATTCAAAAGTACCTTGAAAAACTCATTATTCAAAACGGTGCTAGGAAATTTAACCAGAAAAAAATGGTAGGAAAACTGAATTCAAAAATGAAAAGAGAGGGAGGTTATAGCATAAAAATCTAAAAATAGAGGTTTGGAGCAGCAAACATAGCAAGGACAAAGAATTCTACTCAATTTGGGTGGCACTGTAGCTGGTGAAAAACCTTCTACTAATTGCTCGAACTAATCATAAGTTTTCTTTGTTTTCCAAATCACTATTGACTTGATATACAGCAGAATCCTCATTGCTTTCTCTTGATGCAAATCATTAATGCAATATAGTTTGATTAAGTAATTCACATAACTAGATGAATACACAGTATTTTTTATCAGTTGGAATTGAAAACAGGTGAGGGAGTTTACAACAACTGGCGCACTCTTGCTCAACTGAGTTAGATACACCAAAGAGTATCGGCACACCATAACTAATGTTCAATAAATCCTCAGCAACCAGAACCGTTGTACTTCAATCATAACAATCCTAATTTTGACATCAATTCCAAATAAAATACTGATTTTAAACTAGAGAAAAGATGGTACCAAGATCCTCTAGTGTTGAGGGTTCTTTTCCTTTAGTTGTTCTCTTTTCAGTATTTGTTTCATCATTCATGTCACCCTTCTTATAATCATCTGGCCGAAGATCAGGACCAATGTCACGGACAAAGCTTGCGGCATAAAGCCTGGAAGCTCTCTTCAAAACCTGGACATTGAATGTTTCGGTACAATCTAAATTAAAAGTTCAGTATCTCCAAATTGCAACTTAATCCACAAACAACATCAGCGATAAACCCTAAAACCATGTATGTCAATCACAATAAGCTCTTTCCGATTGTTACAATCAAAACAAAAGAAAAGTAACAATGCCCATCCATTACACCGAAAGCAAAAGTGTGTTTTTCCAATTGAGTTAAAGTGGAAAAATTAGAAGGAAATTAAACATTGGAAAGGCATAAGCATTAGCGAGAAGGGCCATACCCAGATACGTTCATTCCAGGTCAATTTGCGACGCTTTTTTATGTGAGGAGGGTCTGGCAAAGAAGAGGGAAAAGCGATTTCTTTGAGATCATAGCGTATATAGTCGTAAATTTTCCTGCACACAACCCTCACTTTCATTTGAAACCTCCAAAATGTGAATACAGATAGAGTAGTAGCAACTATTAACCAGCTTCAAGATTGTCCCCGTAACTGCAAAGAGCAAAACAGGACGAAGGCACAGAATTGACTTCCAATTAGTTTACCGAAAAAACAACTAAACTAAATCAAGTTAAAATCTAAAATCATAAATTAAAATATAAAACTTATTTAATGTTTTTAAATTTCAATTAATATTAAAAATTTATTGATTTATTACTGATTATTACAAAATAATATGACATTTTTTCATAGCTCTATTTATTGTGAATTCATCAAATTTTAAACAATCAATGCACACGCTCACGTTTTTAAAATTAATCATTATAAAAATTAACATACTTAATGCACAAGAAGATCAAAACCACATCCAATGGAATTAGACACTTTACCAACATAAGTACATGAAATAGAAATAAGTTTAATTTACCTTTTCTCTCCTTCCTTCTCTTTTATTATTTCATTGAAGTACAAACTAAAATTACCCATACCTTACCAGAAAAGTTAAAAGATAAAAAAACAAATGTCATAAAAAAGTTGGCAGTGTCAAATTCGCTGTAAGCAATAGTAAGAATTCCCCCGTAGTGTGTTTGTTGGAGAGGACTAAAGAGAATAAAAGATGATGAAATTAATATAGACTGTCTGGCGAAAGAGAAGAAAAGGAATTTTAAAAATAGTAGAATTCATTGAATTGTGTATATTTATTTTTACTCATTTCTTTATTTCTCTTTAACCAAACACCTTTAACTTTTATATTATTTCTTATATATTTCTACCCATTTTTTTTCATGTAAGATAAAGAGAACATGATTGTATGATCATACATACTACTCATTCTACCCTTCAGATAGTACCCATATAAGTTTCTCTACGTCACAACCTTCAGTTTCAATCAAATATACCTCAAAATAAGAAAACGATCAATAACACCCATCAGTTATGCTTGAGAATATATAAGGAAAGGGTTGTAGTGAATTAATTAAGAAAAATGTCCTAAGCAGCTGTATATACACATCAATCAAAGAATTACATATTTTAAAAAGGAAAACAGACATGTTCAAAGGAACCTATCAAGATTTCAAATTCTATATATCAAGATATGAAGGCCAAACAAACGTTGGGCCACACCCAACTCTACTAGCCTGACTGCCGTGTAAGAACATATATATATTGACACATTAACTAAAAAGAAATAGATTTGTGTTTCTTTTCTCCTAGTCAATGTGGGATCTCTAACACATCTTAAAAATTAGCTAAAAAAAAATAGATTTGTGTTTCTTTTCTTCTAATCAATATGGGATCTCCAACACATCTTAAGAAGTAGAGTTTAAGCTTAATTCAACCTTACAAAACTTGCTTGTAAGATGGGATTTATATCCACTTATGTAGTATTGAAAGACTTTATCTCTAGTCGATGTGAGATCTCCAACATATGTTTCATCAATATCAACTGTGCATAATCACCCATGCTAGTTTTACATAGTGTGCAACTAATATTATTTTCTGTTATGAGCATGCTGTCTCACGGCTTATCTGCTGCCATAATATTTGTTCAGTTGCATGACAACATTGACAGTGTAGTCTTTACTTCAAAGGTCAACATTTAGTTCATTAGTAAATTCTTTACTTACAAGGCCAAAATGATCCTTTCTTTCTCCATAACATCCAACTTCAATCTGGTCTCATTTCTCCTATTGTTGAATTAACAATATCTATGTTAACATATGTGCTTATAGTGATTGAAAGGCTTAAGAACTATATCTATGTTAAAAGACAAAATTACAAAATAGATTTTCTCAGTGTCTCTCTAATCTTTAATAAAAAAGTCACTTAAAAAAAGAACTGATAAAATCGTTGTTATCCTAAAACATTTTTTTCCATCAAACAATAAAACAAATAAATAAATAGCACAAAGACCACATAGTTGAATCCGGTGATAAAAGTAAAAATGTATTCGTTTGATACCTTGTAATGATCCAAATAGAGATAAAATGTGCCTACTCCCCAGCACTATATGTATATATAACATATTTAACTTTACTGATGTTTTATCTTGACAAACTATTCTGATATTGAATTGGATGAGGATTACACACACTAGACTGAAGTTTTAAACTTCATTTTCAATGATAACATGAGAAACAGAAAACCTTCAACAAACTGAATGCAAGACATATTAATTGGCAATGGTCAACAAATCATAAGATTTGATAAAGGAAATGATGACATCAGAAAGAAACAAAGTGAAGTAAAATTGCTGTTTCAGTTTACGTAGGAACATGGATAAGGAAGTTGATTATCTTAAAAGAGCCGATCAGGAAAATAGAAAATACAAAAAGAAAAATATGCTGAAATTAGCTTTAGGTGATCCATCTATTTAGGCAAAGAAGGCAAAAACCCTTGAAATCAGTATGATCTACTATGAGTGTTGTTTTCCAATAGCATAAAATGCCAAGCATGCAACTACAAAAGTAATAATTAGTTATTGCTTTTGTTTGGCAATGCAGAACAGAGTGGAAGCAAACTTCTTTTCTTCTCTTGTTTAACTGTCACTGCATCATCTTATGCTGAAATTTACTTAGTGAACTATATCCTTATCTCGCTACATGGGTTTAAAGTGCATAGGTTTTTCATTTGGGAACTCTGCAAAATTCATTTCCACGCCAATTTATTATGCAAAGAATTCAGTATCTCATAGAAGATGACCATGAGAAAGACAAAATCCTTATCCTAATGAAAAAATAATGAGAAAGGATTCAAGTGAAAGTGGAAGTGGAAAGAAAGAACTAAGAAATGAATTTTGCAGAGCTCTCAGATTGGAAAACTCTGCACTTTAAACCCATGTAGCGATAGAAGGATAGAGTGCAGTTAGTAAATTTCAGCTTAAGATGATGCAGTGACAGTTAAACAATAGAAGAAAAGAGGTTTGCTTCCACTCTGCTCTGCATTGAGTTCTGCACTGTGTTCTGCATTGCCGAACAAAATCAATAACAAATTATTACAGAAATACAACAAAAAAGGCCAAAAGAGAAGAAGCCACGTTTTTGGAAAGTGACAACAGCAGTAACAATGCCAGTCATAAGTGACAAGACCAACCTCATGAGCCTTATGAATTGTCAAGGCCAACTAAAGAAAAGTCCAACAATTGAAAGAATGTGATGCAGCAGCATACTGAGACACCGGGCCAAGATCATGATTACAGTCTTGGTAAGTACTGTAAAAGATTTATGAATAATCACCCTCCAAATTCCTCTACATCTATTTAGAACGGCCTGAACATTTTCACTTCCAACACTTCCAAGGAATGCCACTTTTCTTTACTTTCACATTTGTCACCCTTTTACTGCGTTCATTTTTATTCAAGTCTTTGTTACCTTATTCTTCTTTGTTTTCTAATCTTACTTCATTCACTAGGTATAATATGGATCTGATAAGAATATATTCTGGTTTAAAATAGGATAAATAAGTTATAATACTACCAAAGATTAAAGCATGTTTGCATAATTTATTTATCATCAACTTGATTCACAGCCAGCCAGCCTAAAACTAATCAATTTATTCATTCACCATTTCACATGGACTATTCTTGACCAACCAAAACACAAACACTTCACTATCCTCTTTGTCCCTCTGCAGATGAACTTGACATTCTACAAACAAAACCAATCACTCTTCATAGATAAGGAGTCAATTTTTCTCAACCTTTCTAATTTAGGTAATCAAATCTTATTACCTCTCCTTTTGTTTCTTAGAGCTGCGTGAACCAAATACCTTTCTTCTTCCAAATGCGAGAACACTGCTCTATGATTTAAACCACATGTGTTTGTAGCTTTAAAAAGAAAAAGATTATTCTAAGCTAGAATACTTTAATATTGAATACCCAGAATCCATTTTTGTTTCACACCACAATCAATCTAAATCCTTTTTGCATTATGTTTGTCAGTTTTTCTGAATTATATGTTGCATAACTTGTCTATTTCTTTATTGAATGTGATAATTTACATTAACACTTATATTTTAATAATAACACAAATTCTAGTTTTAAACCTGTGTTGCCAAATGTTTTAAAATAGGGTGGGACTCCAGTATAGGCTGGGAAGCAAAAATGTTTGAAAACCCTAACTCACCTTTAAATGGAACCTCTTTAACAAGGAATAAAAGGTCATTAATCTAGCTAGCATTGATAATTAACATTGAAGCCATATACACACCGATATATTTATATAGCATTTTGGAGGTGTGTTCATGCCTCCAAAAACATAAACAGTATATGAACAAATTTAAAATGCTAGAAAAAAATGTGCAAGTCACTTTAATAAATACTAAAACTCCAACAGAGACAACAGATCTGAAGTCAAAGATAGCATAAATATATCCTGTTTATTCAGCAGGAAGCATCAGAAATCAGGAAGAAGCTACATTTATGGACTTTACTTTAAAATCGCAATTTTATATTTCTTAAGAACTAGAGCTGGTATGGTAACCGCCCATACATTTAAATTTGCACCGAGACCTAAATTTTACCGAGGACACCCACCCGAGGGTTATCCACCCACAATTAATAGTTGAAAGCAAACACCAGACACACCAATCCTTCATAAATTCATTTAAACCATATTACAAAATGCACAGATAATAGAAAGCAAGGGGGAGAACTGTACCGTGGGCGGAGGGGGGCTGGAGGGTGAGAGAGGCAGCGGCGGAAGGGTGAGGGAGGCAGGGAGAAGGTGAAGAAAGAAGATCCAGTGGAGAAACCCTAGACCACCATACAGAGAAGAAGAGAGTGGCGGGGATACAGTTAAGTCTGTTTAGACCTTCATCCAAACAAGTAGTTCTCTGAACACAGGTGTTAACAAACAATCTTTTAACACCTTTTCTATTATTATTAATTAAAATTTACTAGAAATTACAAAATCAAGGAAAGGAAAAACTTATTAGATTAAAGGTAAAGTCATTATTAACAACTGCCTTACATTAACTAATTATGGTAACTATTAATTGAAAATTATAATAATTGTTATAAAAGTTAACAAAATTAATATATATATATATATATATATATATATAATACTATAAATAAATGATAATGTCAAATATCAAATATTATCCTTTAATAAAATATTATTTGAATAAAAACATATAGGTTGAGAAAAATAATATTAATTGAAAAATAAATATTTACTTGTAAATATTGTTTTGGAAAGAATTGTTATATCAGTGAGAATATTTAGATTGATTAAACATGAATACAAGTACGTATCTATTTTAGATTCATGTAATCACAGTGTCTTTTTATCATTTGTAATTGATAAAAAATATATATTTTTTATAAAAATGAGATATAAATATCATATTAATAAAATATTAAAGACGAAGATAAGTATAGTTAAGTTCATACTTCTATTATAACAAGTATTTCATTATATATATACTAAAGAAAGATTTAGATGTTTTCTAAATTTACTTAAGTGATATGGATGAGTTTTAATCTTCGAAGTTATAATATATTAGTTAGATTTCTAGATGATCATTTACATTATAAACATAATTTCACACTACTCTTTTTTAGGTCTAGGTCTAGTGTTTCACGTCACTTTTGATTCGTTTCTTTAAAAACTTTTACTTAATTTGATTTAAAAGATCGACACCTAATTGATATATTGATATTTTATTTAATTGTTGATAGAAAAAATATATTTTTAAAGCATATAATATTTTTTTTATTCTGATAGCCTAGTATCTTAAATTTGGTGTCACAGCAACATAAAGTCTTATAAAATTTATTACTAAATTTATTGAATTTTATGTCATAACAACGTAAAAGTCTTATAAGATTTATATACTAAACTTATAACCATGCAATAGAAATACTCTAATTATTTTTGTTGATATTAATCATCCTTTAAATGATATATAATTACTCATAAAAAACATTATTACGATATTATTGTTTATTTTCAAGTCAGTTACTTATAGAAAAATATTTGTTTATAAAAATATTAAAAATATTAGTTTAGCTTACTAAACTTTATATCATATCAACATATTTTAATCAATATATTAAGATAAAATTTTACAAGATTCATATATTAAGATTATACTCATGCAATTTAACTATTTTTTTATATTAATCATCTCTTAAATAGCAAACAGTCACCTTTAAAAAAGTTATTACATATTTTTAAAATAGATAATCATATAAAAATATTATTATTTTTTTATAAAAAAAATTCAGGTAAGTGCAAAAACTCCAACCACACTGTTTAACATGATGATGTCTCAAATGCAGTCATGACATGGTTAATTATTTAGCCATCAAGTATTTAATTAAGTAAAAGATTGATGATGTTAGCATTTTTGTTTCTATATAGATGTGAGGTTAATAAAAAAACCAAAATTTAATAAATGATGAAATTTTAGAACTTGCTTACATGAAAATATGAGATTAGAATATTTTGCAAATATAAAAATACACACCAAATTGGATTTGAGCTAAATAATAAAGTATAATACCTTAGATTCAGTATTATCATAATAACCTCATGGAATTTGGGCAGGAAAGGGAATGGACCCTTCTATTCACATAATTTCTCTGTTATTTTATTGTTTGCGTGTACAGCATGTGCCTCGTGCACAAAATAATATAACAACAAAAAAATGTCACGCCATAAAATACAATAATTTTGTTATTATGGTGTTAATAGATACTTTTCACATTACATAAATTTTAAAATTATAAATATTCAGTAAAAAATTAATTAACAGAACTTTTTATAATAATTTATAAGTATATTCTTGCACTTAATGTTGATTCAAAAATTAAAATATTAATAAAATAAAATTATTATTTTTAAAAATCATTAATTTAAATATTAGATTAATTAATATAAATATAAAAATATGCATGTCATAAAATAAATGAAGCATATGACTTAATCTTATATTCTTATACATAACCAATATTGTCTTATTCTAATCATATTTCTTTCCTGCCACAAAATTCCACTTCCACTTCCAAATTTTATCCTATTGGGTAACATCATGACTTGTTAGGAAATTTAATATGACAATATCATTTTTAGTTAGATATCAATTTTTTTTGGTTTGATAGCATGCTTAACATGTGTCAAGAAATTGTAGGTTACGCGTCGAACATAGAATAATGGATATAAAACCAAACAAAATGATATATAATGAAAGCTATTGGATAATATAAAACAAAAAGGTCAAACTGCTTTTTTCCAGAAAAAAAAAATATCACACACTTTTATTTCAGGTAATGTTGAAAAAATTACTGTTTTTTTACAAAATTAAAATAATCAGAAAACTAAAACAAGTTCATTTCAAGTTAAAAACAATGCAAATATTCATATTACTTTTATAAGATACAAGTTAATGCATTATTGGTTTGAGTGTTTAAAAATTAAATAATTTTTTTAACTAATTTACATTTTACCTGCATTAAATGCAAGTTCTAGAAAATTCATTTATTACAAAAAGCAAAATAGCAATACATTAGAGTAAAAATGTTGTTAGAAGTTGCTGATTTTAATTACTGACGCTATTTATAAGTATTTATATATGTGTCTGAAGCTTGACAAGGGAAATGTCAAGCATAACCTACCTTCATCTTCATCTTTTGGATTTTACTTGGTAGTGTTAATCAGATAAGCTTTTTGGATTTTACTTGGTAGTGTTCATCAGATAAGCTTCTTACCGCGTTCGCACACTTCCATGGGTAAATTATGTCTTTTTCTTTTTTCAATTTTTAAGCGTGTGACGACGGCTATCTGAAAAATAGCGAATGGGCCATAAGTGAAGTCAGTCTCATAATGACGAAGGTGGTGTGGGTCAACGGTGGTAGGAAAGGGTAGTCTTGTAAAAGAGTGAAAAAGAAGGGGTTGTTTTTGACCCTTCAATTGTCCCTCCCTTGGGCTATTCCTTCCCACCGCATCATGGTTTTCTCTGTTTCTCTCTATATATATACACATAGTAAGTGACTAAAGGAGTCATTGCTTCATACTAACGACACTGTGGTTTCTTGCACGGATAGCATGGCCAACGACATCGACCAAGCAGGTGGCGCCACCACCATCTCCGATGTGCATCCCGATATAATCCAAACCCACATCCTCACGTGCCTCGACGGCCCTGCGCTAGCGTCAATTGCCAGCACGTGCTCCACACTTCATACCCTCTCAGAACACGAGCAGCTCTGGGAGAACATGTGCCATTCCACGTGGCCTTCCACCAAGACGCCACGTGTGCGCCACATCATCTCGACCTTCCCGCGGGCCTCTCGTTCTTTTTACGCCGACTCCTTCCCTTCATTTGCTGCGGCAGGGACTTGTCGCCACACGAACATCGAGCGTACGCCGGAGCTTGTCACGGCGGTGGACCTATTCCACGGGAGGCAGCCGGTGCTCTCGCGGGTGGTGGAGACGGAGACGGAGTCCGGTTGGTTCCGGTGCTCGCCGTTTAGAGTTGACGTGCTGGATCCGAAGGAGGCGGTGGCGACGGCGATGGAGTATCCGCGGAGCGAGGAAGCGTGCGAGAGGCTCCGGGAGGAGTTGAGGCTGAGCTGGATAGTGGTGGATCCTGCGGGAAAGCGCGCGGTGAACGTGTCGAGCGGGAGGGCGGTGTCGGTGGAGCGGCACTGGCTGAGTGGGGAGGTGCGGGTCCGGTTCGCGACGGTGGTGGACGGCGGAGAGAGGGGTTCGGCGTCGGAGGCGGTGCTCTGCAGCGTGACCGTGACTTGCGGAAGTGAGATGCAGGTGAGGGAAGCGTGTGTGCAGATGGAGGACATGGATGGAATGATACTGAATGGGAGGGAGAGTTTGGGGATTTTGCAAAGGGCTTTGGAGGGTAAAAGGGGAACATTTTTTCTGGAGGGAGAAAAGAATAGATTCTCGGAATTCATAAATAGAAAGACAGAGAGAAAGGAAAGGAAGATGAGAGATGAAAGAAGATTGGACATGGTCTGCGTGACGCTTGCGCTTTTGTCCTTTGCGGCTATTTCCACACTCTTTTTCTTCAGAATATGATACTATAATATACACTTCAATATCAATATCAATATGCAATCTACAAACACAACAAACACACAGGTAAAATTAAATTGTACAGATAGAACTAAACCAAGTAAGCTTTCTCCATGATGTACCGTCCCATACTAGCTTAGTTATTGCTTACTTAAGACAGTAATCAATCTGCCAATAGCTGAGAGTTTGTTAATTATTGTACCACATTTTGGGTTTAAAGAATATTATTTTCCTTTGAGATTTGTGCAGCTCTAAGTACTCCAATGGCTAATAACATCAATCTGATGAAAGATCCAAATGACTTAAAATGTTTGCAACTTTATTCCAACTTACATTTTATTATTAGAAATAAGTAGAGAAAGATTGTATTGAGTTTCTCTTTAACAACAAGCTATGAATTGCATCATGACATTTAGATTGGTTGTCACATTATAAATATGACATTTAGATTGGTTGTCACATTATAATAAGTTTAAAACTTTGAAAGGCATAGATCCAGAAATTTAGTTAAGAGGTCTGCGACTTGAAAATAGTAAGAAAATGGCCCAACTTGAGTTACTTCTTGAAAATAGTAAGAAAATGGCCCAACTTGAGTTGCTTCTTTTATACATAGAGTTACAAATGAAATGTAAATCAATTTTAAAGAGTCACAAATGAGATGTAAATCAATTTTAAAGCCTTTTGAGCATAATGTATTATAGGATTTGCGGGTACGAGAACAACATCTAGATTATCAAAATATATATTGAAACATTAGTTAAAACTTAAAATTTGAAGTTTTGAGGATAGATTTTGAAGCCATTTGGTTTTGAGCTAGCAAGGTAGCGACGATTATGTGATTCTGTATTTTGCTTCTGTACTATTTCTTGAACCAACTTTTTGTTTTTTAGAAAATCATGAATTTAGATTTTTGTTAAGATATACACAACATCCGGGAATAGAAGAATTTTTAAAATAAACTTATGTTAGGTATTCAAGTGTGAGTCTAAGTTTTATATTGAGTAGGAATGAGAAAGTTGAGCAACATATAAAAAAGAAGATCCGCAAATCTAATGTCTTAAGGTTTTGAGTTGAAGGTGGATTCCCTTACGTGGTCTGACTCAATTCTCATTCTTGTGAGATCTCCTCGGGTTTTCCTTCTCGGATTCTCCCAGTAAGTGGTATCATAGCCAGGTTTACGGCTTGGGCAAGTACAGTTTGATCCTGTATCGAAAGTCTTCCTGACCGAGGTTTCAGGCAAGCGTGTCTCATATAAGTTTCACATAAAATTAGGAGTGACTCTCACTTGAAGGGGAGATTGTTAGGTATTCAAGTGTGAGTCTAAGTCCCATATTGGGTATGAATGAGAAAGTTGAGCAACATATAAGAAAGAAGACCTAGAAACCCAACGCCTTAAGGTTTTGGGTTGAAGGTGGTGTCATTTCCTTATATGTTGGCTCAGTTCTCACTCTTATGAGATCTCCCCGGTTTTCCCCCTCAAATTATCCTAACAAGTGGTATCAGATCTAGGTTTGCGGCTTAGGCGAGTACAGTTTTAGGCAAAGCATGTCCCGTATAAGTGTTAACGACGGTACAAGTTACAAGTGAGAGGTCATGAGTAATGTACTCGGGTTTAGTTGTGCATATGAAATATAGTTGTAGGAATCTCTAAGAATTAAATTGTCTATATAAACTAGTAAAACCATATAGAATTTATTAGCATGCTTGATAAACAATGAATAACTAGATGTAAATAAGTAATATACTCTAGAAATGAGAAAATTAGAAAGACTAAAAAACTAAGAATGTTTGACTTTATATATAAATTTGAATAGTGCTCATGCTTGACCTGAGTTAGAAAAAGTAATTATAGACACTGTCGTTAGTATCATAAGAATCGTACTATTCGAATCGTGATTTATTTAATAAATATTTTTTCGTAATGTATTATTTTATACTTCAAATCGTAATTTGAATTGAAATTGAATCATGTGATTTGTGATTCAACTTTATTGTGTACAATTCATTCAACTTCTATTAATGCAGAAAAGTATGAGAGAAAAAGAGGAAAACATGTAGGGAAGAAAGAAGATAATAACAAAGAAGAAAATATGAGTTATGTATTATGCACTAATACAGACAAACATGTACGTATTCTTGGTCCATATATCCATATATGTAGTCATACAAGTCTTATACTATGTAACATCATCCTTCAGTAAACCTAGAGTGGGATTGTTTAAAACCCAAAATTTATTCTTAAAATGCATCAAGACAGACTCAGAGAGAGGTTTAGTTAAGAGGTCTGCAACTTAAACATGAGGTGGAAGATGGACAAACTTCACTTGCTTCTTTTATACAGAGTCACGATGTGGATCAATTTTAAAATGTTTTGAGCGAGAATGCATTATAGGATTTGTGGCCATGAGAACAACACCTAGATTATCATATAAATCGTTGGAATATTGGTTGAGATCTAAAGTTCTGAGAGTATATTTTGAAGTCATTTTGTTTTAACTAGTAAGGCAACGATGTTTTTGTACTACTTCTTGAAACCACTTTTGATTTTTTAGAAAACCATGAAACTAAATTCTTGCCAAGACATACACAACAACCTAATGTAGATTTTCTATCATCTAGATCAGTGGCTCAGTCTGCATCACTAAATTCATGAGCAGAATGATTTTCAGATAAACTTAAGAGAAAACCATAATCATTACAAAAAAAAAAAGTTCTTTAGTAATCAATTTTTAGCTACCAAATAAAATGATTGCTAACTATGACCAAAATAGTCACCAAATTATATTTTAGTTGTTAAATAACTATAAAATAAAAGTAATGATTGAATTTAGTAATCAATTAAGTCAAGATGATTGGTTTCTAACATTAGCTACTAAAGTTTTAGTGATTTATACTATTAGATTATAAATTGATATCTAATTTAGAGGCCAATTTAGAATCTAATGGTGTAAGTTACTAAAATCTTGATAGTTCATGTTGGATACCAATTATTTTGACTTAATTTGTCACTAATAAATTCAATAATTACTTTTATTTTGTAATTATTTAACAACCAAAATCTAATTTAGTGACTATTTTGATCACAATTTACCATCATTTTATTTAATAGCTAAAAATAAGTTTCTAAATAATTTTTGTTTATAATGAATGTAGCATTCTAGAAAAACAATAATTTTAACAAATTGTGAGTAATATATGTATATATAGACAAACTTTATTAACATATACATCTAATACTAAGATATTATAGACCATGCATTCCTATTGTTTGAAACAATAAATTCACATATCATATAACAAATTTCATCAACATTTTTTTCAAAAAAAAATTATATATTTAAGAAATCATTATATAATGACAATGATTTAGTCAAACAGATTCATTAGACATATTTTTTATGAAAAAAAAACTTTTAATATTATATCTGTGCAGAAAAATATAAGAAAAAAAAAACAGAGAAAGAAGAAAATAACTAATAACAAAAAGATAAATTTTGTATTATGTACAGGCACATAGAGATCTATCTGTGTATAGAGGCATAGAAACCTTATATCATGTAACAGCTTCATTGAACGAAACCAAGCTTGACACGAAAAAAAAAAGATTGAAAAGGATGATAGGAACAAAATCAGGCTCATGTTGATTAGAACAAGCATTCTATATGTTAAGAAAGGTATGAAGCATAAAGACAAGAAAGATGGACAAGAGGCAAGAAAAGGTTACTTTATGTTACTCCAAAGAAGAGGCTCGCTGAAGAAATACTTCCAAAGAATAAACTCCCCTATAAAAGGCATTGTACAGAGGAAGGTTTTGTAGAGAAGAAAAAGAAAAACCCAGTAGATAAAAAATAATATTTTTTCTCTAATAATGAAAACAATTCAACTTTAATACTTCGCAGCAATGATTCCCTTCTTCTAGAATCATTTAGACACCACTTCATCTTTTATTTTGTTTTGATAATTTAACATGTGCATCAACCTGGGTTTATTTTTTTATTTTACATCATTCCTACAGAGACAATTACTTACTGATTTAATTTATTTTATCTCTAAAAATTTAATTATTATTCAAATTAATATATATTTGTTATTATATATTTTATTTTTTATTTTCAATACAGAATTAGTTGTCGTTTAATGATTCTTTATATTTTATTTCTTTTGAAAATTATTAAAATTACTATTTAAATTAGTATATAATTAGTTTTATATTTAATTATTTTTATTATTATTTTTTAATATAAAATTAGTTGATGCTTAAGAATTCTTTTTATTTATTAATTGTTGAAAAAAATCAGTTTGAATTATTATATAATTTTTATTATATTTTTTTCTACAAAATTTAGTTTTTTTGAAAAAAAAATAGCTTATTTTATCTCTTAGAAAAAAAATTACTTTTATTTTGAATTTATTAGTGAAAACGATGAGTCAAACAAAATAAAAATAAAAATATATTAAACAAGATTATTACGAGAGTTTTTTTTATAGACTTTTAGTCAAATATAAGTATAATGCACATATTTGTTAAGCTAGTATTACAATAATAAAAATCATTTTGTTATAAAAAAAATGAGATTGTTTGTTCATTTGTTTTAGATCATATTAGAAATGTTTCTAAAGTTGTTAGAAGATAAAAGAAAAAAAAAAGAGAGTCATAGAAGCAAATAGTTAAAATTGTTTTCAAGAAGTGAATATCGAATATAGTATTAAAAAATATTAAATTCATTTGTTAATAACGATAAAAAGATAATTATAAAGAAAAAACATGAATGAGATTTTAAATATATATTTAATGTTTATAAAGATCTGCAAATGATTATATGAAAATGTTTTATTATTTAGTTGGATAAGAAACTCTTTATTTATTTAAATGTTAAAATTTGTCATTTAATATGGAAAAGATTTAAAGTCTTCTATTTATTATGAAGTTAGAGTATATTATTTGGAAAAGACAATTGATAAATTGAATGGGAAAAATGAGTTGTACTTTGATGAGTGATAATTAGAGAAATACAGAAGGGAGTTCTCTTGCAAAATTTTTGATAAATAGTTCTAGTGAAACAATTTTTTAAGATTTATTGATATTAGTAATATGATTAACAATGTCAAACAAATGCTTGATTATTATAGTTTTTGTTATAAAAGAATTTGAGAAAGATAATGTTGTGAAGTTGGGACAAATGATGCTTCTAATTTTGTGACTGCAAGAAAGATGTTAGAGGTTAAGAGAATAACATTATTTTGGTTTCCTTGTGTTTCTTGTTGCCTTGATTTTATTTTTGAAGACATACTAACTTGTATTATTTTATAATGTCATAGCAAATGTAAAAATGGTCACAACTTTCACTTCTATGCACTCATGGATCCTAACCTTGTTAGAAACATTTCAAAGCAAAATAATTAGCTCAATTAATAGTCGCAGGATTTGCAATTAATTTTATCACCCTACATATATACCACAACAAAAGAGTGTTTTTTGATATGTGTTTGTTTCAAAGAAATTGACAATAAGTGATCATGCTAGTAAAAATGAAGGTAAAAAAGTTGTGAACATTGTTTTATGTGATGATATATTTTAAAAATTTATTAAATATTGCTTGAATTGTGACTCTACTCGTAAAAGTATTTAAGGTTTGCAGATGGAGACTTAAAACATGTCATGTGTATTTATGAAGTTCTAGGTAGAGTTAAAGGATAAATAGTGACAAATATAAAGAATCTAAAAAGGTGGGAAAGATAATTGATTCTGGTTGGAATTTTCAATTACATACTCTTGATGTTATTTACTATCTTAATTGCAATTCCACAATGATCTTTAATACTTTATTTATTTTTATCACATTTCATCATCATAGAAACATCAATTGAAAAAAAAAATCCTAAATAGAAGGATTAGATTTCATCTTGATAGATTTAAGAAAGTTTAGAGATTTTTTTAAGAAGCATGATAGTAAACACTAGGGATAAAAGGTATGTGTAAGTTTTAATTAATTTTCATAATTTTCATAAAGAATATGATTTTTAATTTATTTATCTGAAATTGCAACTCTCTGATTGAAGTTATGATGGATAAATAACAATGAGGGTTTTAAGTTTCATTTATGGTGTTGGGTGTAAAGAAATTAAAGCATATTAAAAAAAAGAAATTACTTAAGGCAATAACAATTAAAAGTTGTTATCTTTGTTAAATATAATTTTCAAGATTGAGATGATGCAAAAGATTAGGTTAGAAAGGAGAAAGATGATAATATTAATCATAGTAGATATTTGAGTGAGAATAATAAGAAGAAAACTAGTTAGTTAAATCATAGGAGAGAAATCAACTAAAAAAAGAGTAAGAAGAACTAAATAAATATGTACACACAATATCATCAACTCAGTTGTTTAAAAAAAAAAAAAAAACATACTCATAAAAGTTTTTCTTATTTGTAAAATCAAAATAGATAATCTTTTGTATTGTAGTATTTTAAATATGAGTTAATGTAGTAGTATATGAAAAAAAAACCCAAAAACCTTTAAATCATACATTAAATTTCATAAATCTGGTGACTTTATTAGTTTGAGGATAAGAATTTGTGTACCCTAATAATTTATTTATACATTTAAGAGTATTTTATTTTTTAATACTTAAATCATGTCATCTTATTAGTTTGAGATAAAAAAATTATATCTATTCGAAAAACTCTTTAACATTATATATTACCAATTAAATTATTTTAAAAAATATATTATTTAAGATAATTTATTATTTGAGATGAATATAAATATCTATATATATAAATGTTAATTGGTAATTACTTAACTGATATTTAAAGATTTAAAAAATAAGCAATAATCACGTTACCATATACGTCACCTATTAAATAAGAGTTAACCATTAAGTGAGAATCAATCTAAACATAGAAGAATAAATTATTAGATTATAGGAAATTATCTATAAACACTTAGTTTTAGCTATAAAAATATGGGATTTGGAATGAATATTTATATATGATGATCGTATCTTATATACACATAAATTATTGCTGGGAAGAGTCGTACCACGCTGCATTGATTTGACCAGTTTGATATGTGAGTATGCCTTATTTAAGATTGTTGATTTGATAGAACCTTTGTGCTTAATTCAACACTATTTAGTGCTTAACATGTCATTAATATTTTGTTCATTGACAGTGTGAATTCGATGGAATTGTTGAGTTGTGCCATACAAATTAGATCTTCGTGATCATACTATTTTAAGGCCATTGAATTAGAAAATTATTTATTACTTACTATTTAGATATCATAATCCAGCATGAACCTTCTGCAGAAGTTTTAAATTCCACTTTCTTGGTAAAATTAACAATCTGTTATTAACAGGTTACGAAGATTCGTTCATGGCAAATACCATTTCGATAGTTGGTTATGAGTTAGATCTTGCCACATGTGATTACAATATTTTATGGCTGTCAAACTCCCTAACGTGTTTTGACTTTTAGATTCATGATTGAAAGATAATTATTTATTACTTACTCTTTTCACATGCATATATCATGCAGTAGCTTTGTTTATTTATTTCCCAGAAAAGTAGTTTTATATTTCCATCTTTACACGCTAATGCACATGTCATATAATCTTAAGCATCTTTAAATTTTTTTCATGCGACATTTTTATAAATATTAAAAAGTATATAAACTTTTCAATGGTGAATATTATCGTTTTCTAATTTTCACCTAAGTTTTTCGTAATACGCAATACAGGTACTGAAAATATCTAAGAAATACGCTATAAACTTTCTGTATCACAGATATGACATACCAACTACTCGTTAATTAAATCAGTATATTCCCAATACAGAAAATTCATTTCTAAATTTGACCTTAGTTTTTCTTTCACAAGCAATATAAGTACTCAAAATATCTAGAGGTATTATGTAACTTCACGTTAATTAAATTAGTATAATGGTAATGGTACGTTCCGTCTTAAGAAATACTTGAATTCGATTTTGTCTTAAAAGATCAGACAAGATATGTATCGGAAGATAGTTAGTGATGTTCATGAAGCAAGAGAATTTGATTGAAAGAAAGCTTTACAACATAAGGAAGACGTGTCTGTTTTATATAATATATGACAGGGCATCTTCTCAAAATCCAAAGATAAACAACAAATAAATTCCATTCGCCACTTGTACTAAACTTAATTAATCAATTACTATTCTTTTTTAACGACCAACTACTAATTGACGCATATGGGTGTAGTACTTATAGAATATCTTGACAAAGAATTAATAACTTAGACTAATTTGTGGTCAATATTTTCATTCAACACTTGCATTTCATTCTCACAAATAGTGTTGAAGATTAACGTTTAGATGGACCAACGCATTAGAGTCAACTTTCCAATCAACAGTATTTTAATGAAGAAATATTTGGTCTCCTTTCATTTTCCTCAATGACATATAATAGCTAGATACATAGGATAATAAAATATTTGTAATTAGGAGTAATAAATAAATCCCACATGGAAGCTAACTACCATGAAAGTTCCAAATCATAGTTGTGATTATTGCAAGAGTGGCCTACGCTAAGCCACCTTCACTTGTTGGCAGTAATTGCATTGCTGATGGTACAAATCATAAAATAGGCACTAAAATTTGGTGATGAGGTGAGTGGGGTGCAAGTTGTTTTGGTTTTCTAATATCTATTAGTTTGGTAAGATGACCTATTCTATAAGATAGTTTGAAAAACATCCACCTTTCTACAAAATATTGAAAAACTCAATCTATAACAATAGAAATGGAAAGGACAACAACCAACCTATAATAATGAGGGTAAAAATAAATTATATTAGATAATCATTAATTCAAAACCTTAATATCAAAGCCGTCTTAGCTCAGCGGTAGAGCGCGTGGCTTTTAACCACGTGGTCGTGGGTTCGATCCCCACAGACGGCGTTATTTTCTTTTTTTAAGGTACATCATGACTTACCTTATACATTTACCATTTATTTTTCATTTGTATTCCTTTCAAAATTATTTCTCACTTTTCATACACTTTATCAACATCATAATGTTTTTTTTTTATTTATGTATTTTTATTATTAGGCGGAAAATATAATAAAATACATTATCTCTCCCTTCTTATGTTTCTTTCTCTATCTACCTACATACATACGTACATAAATTTAAATTATAATGATAATGAAAATATTAAAAGCTATTTTTTATTATTGAAATATTTTAAAAGAACATTTAAATCATAGTATTAATTTTACCAAACTTATATAATTTATTTATATTTTTTGAGAAAAAATATATAAATATAATATATTTTTATTAATTTATATCATACTTTTTTTATGTAACATATTATCTTATATGTCTTTTCGCTTAATTATTGTAACACATAAATTTTAATTACATTATTTATTACATAATAAAATTAAATATTACTTTATTTAAATATTTTAAGAGATCAATTATAAATTTAAAATGTTACATAATTTTTAAAATATATTTTTTCATAATTTAGTTTAAATTATATTCCTTAAGCAATTTCCGTTATTCATAAAAAATATAAATTAAAGACCGTATTTTTGAAAAAATCATATTTAGTTTTAATAAACATAAATATCTTATCATTATTTAGTTTGAGATCTTATGTCCATTAAACATTGAAGGTAATTATAGTTTATTTTTTATGTTATTCTATTATTTCTATAATAAGCATTTATATATTGTAATTGGGCATTGTATAATACTATCACCATTTTAAAACAATAACAATTATTTCTTTATTCTAAAATACTTTTTTTTTTCAATAACTGTTACACATCATTGAGAAAAATTAATATAATAATACTTCTATTTTAAAGTAATACATAATAGTAGTTAAATATACTTAGAGGTATCAAATCTAACCATGAGTTGATTCCGATGAACCCAACTCGATTCACTTATTGGTGCATCACTTAATTTGAAAAAAAAAAAACTTACATTTTTTTAGTTCTATTTTTTTAATCTACTTTTTTCTAATATGAAAATTGAAACAAAATTTCAAGTTAATAAAACAACCATCCATATAAATCATCATATTAATATGCATATACAATATTATATTATTAATATGTATACAAAAATACCTTGAAAATAACAACTTTAAATATGTGAAAAAAATCTATAAATTGAGAGATTTTTAATTTTAGAGAAAAAAATGAGAGCTCAAAAGAAAGACCGGAACTGGACCATGTACAATTCCTTCACCCCAATTTTTCAATTGTTTAAACTATTATTAAACTGCATTAAAGTGTTTTTTTAGTTATATTTATCAGAAGATAGTGAATCAGCCTAACTCATCACCTCATCACCTCATCACAGGTTTAACTCAAATGAACCAATGAACTCAATTTGATTCGATCCGTACTAAAATGTATATACTCTCTTTAACTTGATCACTTTGACAACTCCTACATGTACTAATTGGACAATTTTTAGTTAAGAACATAATGTTAAAAAGACTAATCTTTCTATTAAAGGGAGTATAACATTTCACTTTTAGGCTCCAAGGACAAAAGAAGCAAGAGCTGATAAAAGAACAATTGATACCATTTTACTACATGTCTTCAAGTATATTAAACATTATATATATAATATCAAGTGTCTGGTTTTGGTTCAGGAGGTCCTCTAGCAATTGGCATCGCACCACTAGTGTTGATGTTGGGTTTTGCATAATCAACAAAGATAACACGTCCATGTAATGTCTGCAAAAAGTTTCTGTTAGTCCTCATTTCTAAGTTCCAAGCCAACAAGGAACAGAAGAGTCAAATTTTTTGATCATTACCTTTCCTTTCATCTCTGCTACGGCATTCTCAGCCTCGTCTGCTGAAGCAAAGGTGACAAACCCAAATCCCTTAGATCTGTCTGACACCCTATCTGTTACAATTTTGGCTGCAAAAACAGAAACTCAGCAGCATTATCAAAGGCTAGAAAAACCATACAATGAGATGACACAGAATGGATTAATGTTAGTGCATTTCATAGTTGATACCTTCAATAACTTGCCCGTAGTTGGAAAATGCTTCTGACAATGCTTTCTCTGTGGTGTAGAAGGAAAGTCCTGAAAAAGAATGAATCCAGCTCCATGGATAAATAACCCCTCTTTCCAAAGACAAATTACATAAGATCGATTCAAGCATTCAAATTAATAAAACTAATTTGAAACAGAACCCAAAGGCTACTTTTCACAGGTATTAACTTCAAAAATTATTGGGCAAATCTGATTTCCCATAAATGGGCATAAAATATATGCAAGACACAACAATTAACCTTAGGGCATGGTCAGTTCAAGAAACAGAGTCTAACTAATTGCTGTTGCTGAGAGTGTCAAGAAGCAGATAGAAAGGCAATATGAAACTATTCTATAGATTTCATCAACAGAAAAAAAGGGTGTAAATTAATTAATTTCCTTAATTTTGGCCTGAAGAGGAACAAAACATAGAGTGATTTCTTCGGCGGAAAAGAAAAGGAGAGTGCATACCTCCAACAAAAAGCTTGTAAGCAATTCCTCGGCGAAAAGCACAAAGAGATGGGGACAAGGTTTTGTTTTTATTGGCCTGAATTATTTTTCTCACAGCCGCCATGGAATTCATTCTATGTTGCAGACAGAGATCAAGGGAAACGAAGAGTTTATCTTGCATGGCACATTCACAGAGTAAATGGGCTCAACATACTCAAGAAGCCCAACTCAATGTTGGGCTTAGGCTGCTACAGGCCCACCTCTTAGCTCTACCTAGCATTAGCCTTGTCTAGACGAATTCTTCCTTCACCTTCACATGCTCGTCCTGCACCTTGATAAAATTTAAAATCCCCAAACTGTCTTTATAAAAATAACAAAAAAGATACCATCTTCACGTAATAAGCAGCACAGTACCGGATGGTCCGATATCCAGTTTATAAATTGCAAACTGAATATAAAATTAGGGAGTGAAATCCCATTGAAATTTGTAAACCGGAATGGCCAATGAATAGACGTCATCAGATTTGCAAAATAACCAACACTTTTATTAACGATATAGAGTGCGTCCGGTTTAATAACTTTCTGTCTTTTTTTTTTTTTTTTTGTTGTAATTTTTTTAATCGGATGGAGTGTCTGTTTTTATTTGTCGTTTTTCTCATCGGGTTATATGTGGTCCCTTGCGATGTGGAGC
>Ga0099825_1000466_pt1 | contig 42715 bp, 19 predicted proteins | sample SiratroredBW_FD_76838 | JGI IMG/M metagenome (GOLD analysis project Ga0099825, IMG submission 76838) | Root nodule microbial communities of legume samples collected from California, USA - Siratro red BW | ecosystem: Host-associated > Plants > Roots > Nodule | place: USA: California | collected...
GATATTGGTGAAAAAAAGGAAAAGAGAGGGTGGGGGGGTTGGAAAGAAAAAAAATATAAAAAAACTGAGTTTATACCGAAATTGAATTTTGGGGCTGTCTAGGGATTTCTATTTTTTTTTTTTTTTTGCCATGTATAAAGTGAGTGAAAAAGAAGAAAGAAAAAATAAAATAAATTTAAAAAAAAACTAGGAGGGAAATAATGTTTTGAAAATGGTGAGAACAAATTTGAGATTATGTGTGAGAGGAAAAAATTAAATTATCTAAGATCAAATGTAATTTAGTTTAAAGATAAAAAAAAATATTAAAGTTTTGTGGATGTTTACTGTTATTAGTAAATTAAAAATTTAGAATGATTTTGGAAAATGAAGTTGGCAATATTAAATAAAAGTCTAAGTAGTCTAATTTATAGATTTAAAAATAGGTAAAAGTAAAAAAAAAAATTCAGTAAAAACTTTCTTAAAAATGTAATTAAATTTTGGGAGAGTATATTTTTAATTTATATGAAAGAGGGAAGTAAATAAAAAAAGTATGTAAGAGAAAAAAACATTTATTTTCATTAAATTTATATAAAAAAAAGTTGTGATAATAAAAATACAAAGAGAAAAAAAGCTATTTATAGATATTTTAAGCAATTAATTATAATAAAAAAATAATAAATTACAATAATTTTGTAACTGTATTTTATATTAAAATTAAAATTGGAAGAAAATATATAATAACTTATAATATTGGAATTATAATTAAATTTTATATTTTAAGTTTGTTAAAAAATATATATGTAATAACAAAAATGAAATAAAATATTTATCATGCTTAAAAAAAGGAGGGAATGTATATATATATATATATATATATATATATATATATATATATATAAAAGAAAGAAATAACTCTTTCCAAAACAAATATAAAATAAATAATAAAAAATGTTTAGTTAAAAATGTTATTTATTTTTTAGAATGAAGAAAATAAAAAATAGATACTATTAATGTTATTGTTGAAAAATAAATAATATTAATGTTATTATTGTAGTAGATAATTTTAAAATAGTAAATTCAATTAAAAAAGTTATATTAAATCTAAAAATAAAATATAAAATTTTATGTTAGTGATGTTAGTAAAATTAAAGTGAATTTTTTAAAATTTAAAAATTTGTTTTGAGTAAATATTGGACACATGGATAATGTTGGAAAGAGTAGGTAAACTTTTTTATTAATAACTTGAATTTTTGTTAACAATATCTTTAATGACATGAGAACATGTTAGTTTCCTTAATAGTGACCGGTTCCACAATGGCGACGACGTCTGTTATATGGTGGGTTGCGTCGTGGTGATTGTGGCTGTTGTGGTTGTGGTTCGTCATTGGATTCAAATTGTTGGGGTGATATATTCATTTGAATTATAGCAGAAGAACTGCCTGCTTCATTGTCAAAGTGTGTTGGATGCGTATATTGCATGTGTTCATTAGTAGAAGGTGGTTATTGAGATCTGCTCCAAACAAGTTATGGAAGAAATCAGTTGAACTAGACGCAAATTATTGTCTTCTATCATCAATTATAGGTTGTCGTTGAGGTGTATTGAATTGTTCAGATGTGAACGAATGTCGATAAGGTTCTTGTTGTGGCGGATAATAATCTGTTGCAGCTGCAAATGAATGTCAACAAGGATCCTCTTGTAGATGATTATAATTACTTGTAGTTGGGAATGTGGGCTTCGGTGGTGGATTTTGTTGTGTTAATGGATCATTTAGTAGTTGCAGCACTGATAAAAAATATATTGAATTCGCTTATGTACCATTTCATGTACTCTCTATTGTGGAACAAAGGTCCATGAATTAGATGACTAGTTAATGTTAGTTTGCGACGGTTGTTCCACATGTTTATCCACCTTGCATGCTTAGTCTGCCAAATTTCGTCATATCGTCGCCGCATATCAATTTTGTGTAGTTTTTCCAAATTGTTAGGTGGGGCAGAAACTTCTTGGAACATACCAAATTGTAATTGAACTCTATCAGATTGGTGTGATTCCACTATTGCAAAGCAAACGATAGGAGTGCATGTTGTCCAAATTTTAGCGTCCTTGTACTCTTCTAGCGGAATCGATGCCTTGAAGTCCTTGTACAGATTCCATTTAAATTACAGTAAGTCATTGTTATTAGAAAATTTGTGTTAAAGTTTAAAATTTTCAAATAAAATTTGAGTGAAAGCATTTTGTCAATTACTTGATCAACTTGTATGTGGTCAATCATAGACCTGTACCCCACTAGGTTATTGTGAGGGACGTTTCTGAAGTTAAGAACTCTGTTAACGGTTCTATCAAACATTAAAACTCCTCCAATCAAACTTAGTATGTACACCTTATAGTGGGCATGTAGTTCTTCTTCTGTTGGTTCTTCACCTAGTGGGAGCATATTTTCTCTAAGCCATTTTAGTTTGACTTGTGAACCAATGAGTGATTCACCTTTTACTGGTGCAACAATCAAATAAGTGTCATATGTTTCCTCCCAATCAAACATTGTTGGGCCGTGGACCATCTATGTTGAGACTCAGTTGAAGTGAAATGTCTTGTAATATGATGGTACACTCGCTAGTTGGAAAGTGGAATATGTGAGTGTCATGTCTCCACCTTTCAACCAATGAATTTACTAAGGCGTGATCCACTTTTAAATGCCTTAGTTTTGTAATTTCACCAAATTTTGCTTGCTCCAAGATTAGAATTGTTAAAGGGTGTGGCTCTGCCATTGAATGATAATAACACTCAACAACATCATCTTTGGGGTCCTACAAAATTGAAGAAATTAATATCAAAAGGTTGCCAAAAACAAATGGATTTTGGAAAAAAATGATGTCATTAACTTACCATACTGACAATGTATACAGACCTGTGTTTTTGTTGATTTCACAACAACATATTGTTGGACTGAAAGTTAGTTTGCAATGAAAAAGAGTTCAAGAAAGTAATTACAAGAAGTGTTTTCTAGAATACAGTGAATGCTGAGATTTGGTGAAATTAAATTTATAGATGATCTCGGTTGAATTTGGAGCATTGGTGAGGGTAGATTCAATCCAAGACGTTAATTTACAGGCTGAGACTTTCCTCAAGAATATGTGTCATCTTCAAGAAATGAAGTGGGTGAATAGTGTCTTGTGTTTTGTGAGACTTCCTTTTGGAGCGTTGATGAGGTAAATTCAATCTAGGATGTTGCTTTTCGCTTAGCATTGTAGTAAAGAATCTCTGCCATGTTCAATAATGATGTGGGTCAATAGTGCCTCGTGCTTTGTGAGAGTTCATTTTGGAGCGTTGATGGGGCATATTCAATATGAGACATTGCTTTTGGCTTGACACTTTGGTAAAGAATGTTTGTTATGTTCTGGCAATGGTGTGGGTGAAAATACCTCGTGATTTGTGTGGGTTAATTCTATAATGTTGATGGGCATAAATTCAATATGGGATGTCTATTTTTGGGGTGACACTCTGCTTAAAAATATGTGTCATGTTCAGTGTTGAACATTAGATGGTCCAAAGTCCCTTTAGAGGATCAAATCATTTGATAAAGTTTTGATGATACCAAAACTCAAGTATACATTTATATTTGATGACTTATTTACATTGCGCAATTAATATTATTATTATTATTAAAGCAGGAGACACATGGTCTATAAACAGATAAGTTTTCTTATTATTTACTTTTATGTGTTATTGATTTGATTTAAATTGATTTTATATCATATTGTGCTCTAACGTTCAAATTTATTCATAATGAAAATTATTTAAATTATTATGGAGTATATAAATGTGATTAATTGATTTTATATCATGATGTGCTTTAACGTTCAAATATGTTCATAATGGAAATTATTCAAATTATTGATGAGTATCTCAAATATAATTTCTCTATTTTATTTTAAATTATTTTTGATACAGAACTAATCAAGTTTAATGTAGTATGAAAATTAGATAGTATGAAAATTAGAGAAACATTTCCAATTTGAGCTCCATACATCAGAAAGTCAAGATTGCTCTGTTCAAGCATCCCAACGACTAGTTTCTAAAAAGCTACATATAGAGGAGCAAGTTCAAGTTGAATAATACACAAGAAGAAGCAAGAAGAGAAATACATCATATAATACATTGAAGAAAATATACTGAGTGTCTATTGTCAATCTGCTATAGAGAGCATCTTGAGTTTTGGGTTGTGTGAGACCATTGTGTAATTCTTCACCATTGTGAAGTAAACCCTTCTGAGCTTTCATTGTTCTCTCTTTCGAGAGTGTTTCTTTAGATCTTGAGTGGTCTTGATCTTAGGGGGAGATTGAGACTGGTATAACCTGGAGAGGTTTGTGTACTTGTTGTAACTTGGAGAGGTTTGTGTACTCATTGTAACCTGGAGAGGTTTGCATACTCGTTGTAACTATTTGCTAAATAGTGGAACCTCTTGAAAAGTTTGTTTAAGGGAGAACTGGACGTAGCCCAAGAGATTAGGGTGAACCAGTATAAAACTACTTTATCTGTGCTTATATATTTTGCCTTGGTTGGTGGTTTCTATTTATAGCGAATTGAGTTCAGACTCCATTCAACCCCCCTTCTAGAGCCAGCTGTTCCTAAATTCAGGACATGATATGGTGAATAGTCTCACGTGCTTTATGAGAGTTCATTTTGGAGCGTTAATGGAGATATATTCAATTTGGGATATTGCTTTTGGCTTGACACTCTGCTAAAGAATCTTTACAATATTCAGGCAATGATATGGGTGAATAGTGACTCGTGGTTTGTGTAGATTAATTTTATAGCGTTGATGATGATATATTCAATCTAGAACATCAATTTATGGGGTGGCACTAATTCAGGCAATGATGTAGGTGAATAATTCCTTGTGCTTTGTGAGACTTCCTTTTGGAGCGTTGATGAGGCAAATTCAATTTAGGATGTTGCTTTTGGCTTATCATTGTTGTAAAGAATCTTTGCCACGTTCAAGAAATGGCGTGGATTAATAGTGTCTCGTGTTTTGTGGAAATTCATTTTGGAGCGTTGATGGGGCAAATTCAATCTAGGATGTTGCTTTGGTTGACACTATAGTAAAAAATCTCTGTCAGGTTTAAGAAATGATGTGGGTGAATAGTGTCTCATGCATTGTAGGAGTTCATTTTGGAACGTTGATGGGGCAAATTCAATCTACGATAATGCTTTAGGCTTGACACTATAGTAAAGAATCTCTGCCATATTTAAGAAATGATGTGGGTGAATAGTGCCTCGTGCTTTGTGGGAGTTCATTTTGGAGTGTTCATGGGGCAGATTCAATCTGGGACATTGCTTTTGGCTTGACACTTTGGTAAAAAATGTTTATGTTCTGACAATGGTGTGGGTGAACAATACCTTGTGGTTTGTGTGGGTTAATTCTATAGCGTTGATGGGGGTAAATTCAATATGGGACGTCGATTTTTGGGATGAGACTCTGCTCAAGAATTTGTGTCATGTTTAGGAAATTATATGGGTGAATAGTGTCACATGCTTTGTGAGAGTTCATTTTAGAGCGTTGGTGGAGACATATTTAATCTGGGACATTGCTTTTGGCTTGACACTCTAAAGAATCTCTGCGATATTCAGACAATGATGTGGGTGAACAATGTCTCGTAGTTTGTGTAGGTTAATTTTATAGCGTTGATGAGGGTAGATTGAATCTGGAATGTCAATTTATGGGGTGACTCTTTGTTAAAAAATCTCTACATATTCAGGAAATAATGTGGGTGAGTAGTATATAGTGCTTTGTGTGGTTTGATTTTAGAGTGTTGTTAGGGACAAATTCAATCTGGAACATTGCATTCAATCTCATGTGTTTTGTATTTATAATTTATATAGCATAGCCTTGGTGACCTTTCTCACATGATAAGTACAAACAACAATGTTAATTGGCATAGTTTGGTGGAACTTAATGGTTCATTTACAATATTAGTAGTAGAAATTATAACACTTCTGTGTTGACTAGCTGATGCATGTTGAATGTTTAAAAATAATTAAAAGGGATTATTAATGTTCGGTGTTTGTTGAAATAAATCCCATACAGTAGAAAACACGCAATAATCAATCTTAATATAAGAAGAAGTAACAGAAAATATGATAAGGTTTAATAATGACTTTTGACACAGAAACACAAATGATGAATAAGCTAACAATGAAGAACATAGTGTTACTTAGTCCATAAAGAATAATTTAATTGTTCTTTCATGCCCTCCCATGTTGGAAGTAATTTGTTCACCTAAATCATAAGGTTGTTGGATGGATGCCATAAGCTTAAACCTTGCATGAGGTTCATATATTTTTGCAAAACCAATGACACATCATACATCATCGTCATATTCGATCTCGACACATCGATAAGAATTCCTAATGTTAGTCATATACATTGGACACTAATAACATAAACCAACAACGTATGACTTGCCATCATCTGGGACAAACAAATGTAGAGTGCTTGTTTAAGAACTGATAGGGGCATGGATTCATAAACCTCAACTGAAGCAGTTATTTGATTGACAAATATGGTAGAGTCAAGCTCATCAGTGAGGATTTGGCCGTTGCAATGCACCAAAGCCATGATAGATGACAATGTCATTTTTTGATAATGATAAAGATGTTGAAATTGATTGGATGTTTTGTGTAGGTCTATGTAATGATCACCTACATTTATAGTTAATAAGAAATGACTTGGCCTGTTAAGAAAAAAAATTCTATCATATTTAATATATACTTTTCAATATAGGATTGTTTGTAATTGTACAAATGGGGATAGGTAGGTGGGATAGGTTTGCATTGGATTCCTTAATACCGAATGATAACGATGCATGAACCCATACGATTCTCTAGACTCACTTTTGTCTTCAAAAGGCCCCTTAATTAATTTAATTCAATGTGTACTCATACTTAGTAGCTGACGTTTTGGAGTTGGAAGAGACTCATTCGTAGGGGGATATGACTTGGTCTGATGCCTTTCCTATAATTTTTTTTATGAAGTGAACATAATCAATTTCAAGACCCAACTAGATTCTTAAGACATTCAAATTGTGTCTCCAAAAAGTTTCTTAATTGGTTGAATTTGACATATACTTATAATATACTTATACTTAGTAGTTAATATTTTGGGTTTGAAGAGGCCCATTTATAAAGAAACATAACGATCCTTAAGGAGACATATAATAAAGATGGAATTTTATAATTATTTTTGTACACATTATTTTATCTCTTTTATCTTTATATTTATTAACCCATATTGAGAAGAGAAGTTGTGTTGGCAAAATGAAAGTGTTTTTATTATATAATTATAATAATTAATAAAATTTTGTGTATATATTATTACGATTTTATTTTATTTTAATTAAAAATTACAAATGCTCTATGATGTAAAATTATAAAATTAATGAAAAGGTTTATTTTTATAAATATATTTTATACAATTATAAACCTCTAATATAACTTTTAGTACTATTTTTTTTATTAATTTTATTATAATAATATATTTTTATTATCAGAAAAGATCATGCTCCACTACTACTTATTATATAATAAAAACCAATCAATTTGAATCATATATTAATCATTAAATGTACCTATTATTTTTCGACTATCAATACACATGATTTAACAAAAAGAAGTTGGTTGCAGAGAATTGGTCACGTTGTTCCTGCTGTATTTATCTCTAAGGAAGGAGCTAGATTGGTTTTGTCTCGTTTGACTAAACGCAGAAATAAATATAAATTGACAAATAAATATAAAACTAATTTCGGCATAAACGAAAACGGAAAGGACGGTGGGTGCAACTGGTAGAGAGAGAAAAGAACCGTCTTTTTCTGCAGAAAGGAGTTCAACAACTTGAAGTACAAGTTGATTCACGCAGTGGTGTGAAACCAACGTTAGTGCGTGACATTCAGAGGAGAAAAATACACGTGGGTTCATCTCATTTTCCTCTCAAGCCTCTGTTTTTGGATGCAAGTTTTGGTCTTTACTGTGATCCCTTCTTGGCCCCTAGCTGCATCTTTTCAGCTGAGACCAATGGGTAAGACAAGTTTTGTTTTCTGTTAGCTTTTTTGCCTCATTGGGTGGCTAGATTCAGTTTCATATTCTGTCTGTATTTTTCTGTGTTTGGGATTCTCTGTGTTTGTTTTTTTTTTTCTTGTTTTGTTTTTTTTTTTCACCTCATTGTGAAGCTCAAGTATTGTGGCAGATCCCTAGATTGGTCAACTTGGGTTTGGGGATTGAGATGGAGTTGAAGGGTTCTGACTGTTCTGGTGGCGTCTAGGTTGTAACCAAAATGTTATGTTCAGGTTGTTCAGTTTTTGTTTGTTAGTGTTTTTTGATTGGTGATGGTCTCTCGCTTAACTGCTACTTGCAACTGTGTTTGAATATTGGATGCTTTACGTCCTGAATGCAATCGGTTTGATAGTTTTTATGCTTGCAAGATGACCAAATGCTTAAGACATTTAGGGGACTTCAATACCTAAACATTTTAGACTAGCTGACCAGAGAGCTTATATAAGATGCCGATTTCGGTGTCATCTTTGCAGTATATTTGAGAATTACTGAGACATTTGCAAGATGGCGTGGTCTCTTTGATTTGTACTCATTGAAATCATGCTCCAATGACATAACAGCTTTTAGCCATTGAAATGCGGTTAAAGTTGTCCACTAAATAGATTCGCTTTTAGCTACCCCTAAATTCATCATTAGTACCAGATTTATTTGTTGCATTAGAATTTGTTAATGTTGATTTAGCAAAAGGCACGGCCATTGTGCTGACCCTTTTTATAGTTATTTTTTTTTGTAGCTTAGCATATATTGTTGTCTGCAGGCCGGTCATGTATTTGTTTTCATCTATTGTGACATCTTGTTTCATGTCATTAATTTCTGGAACTTGTCTTCATTCAATTTTGTTTGCAGGGAGTTTGCTTTATATTTAGTTTGTGATTTGGGAGAAAAATTACAACAGTTCTTGACAGTTTTCAAGATTGCAGATGCTTCTTCAAATTTTATGCGGTGATCAATTAGTGTAGTGCTTCAATTTTCACTCAATTTTTAATGCATTTTTCTAGTATAAAGAGGAAAAAATGGTGTGATTGAACAATCAAGATTTGAAAACACGATTTCATACAATAACATGGAAACTAGACTTGATGAATGGCACCAGTCTGGATCACAGTCAGTGATGCAGGACCATCTGGATGGCACACATACCCATAGAAGACCAGTTGACCTTAATACATCAGAAGTTAAACCTGTACTTAATTACTCTATACAGACAGGTGAAGAATTTGCTCTTGAGTTTATGAGAGATAAGGTGAATATGAGGAAGCCTGTATTATCAGATGTCAGTGATTCGAATTATAACCCAGGTTATATGGAACTGAAAGGCATTTTAGGCATCAGCCATGCAGGATCTGAATGTGGATCTGATATCTCCATGCTCTCAGTGGCTGAGAAATATCCAAAAGAATTTGATAGAGCGAATGCATCATTACCTGGAGACAGAATCAACTATGGGTCTATTCGATCAATGCCAAGAACTTCACTGAATCAGGACAACAGACAATTTGTGCCTGGGTATGGCTCTTTTGGAGCTTATGATAGATCAATGATTATGAAGTTTCTTTGCAGCTTTGGTGGTAGAATATTGCCACGACCATCCGATGGAAATCTAAGGTATGTTGGAGGCCAAACACGAATTCTTCGAATAAGAAAGGACATATCTTGGCTGGAGCTCATGCAGACAGCATTACAAATCTATAGTCAGGTTTATGCAATAAAGTACCAGCTTCCTGGGGAAGATCTTGATGCTTTGGTATCTGTGTCATCTGATGAGGATTTGCAGAATATGATGGAGGAATGTAATCATCTACAAGATAGGGAAGGATCACAAAAGCTTAGGATGTTTTTGTTCTCAATGAGTGATTTGGAGGATGCTCAATTTGGTCTTGGCAGTATGGGTGATGATTCTGAGATTCAGTATGTTGTTGCTGTTAATGGCATGGACTTGGGATCAACAAAAAACACTTCCATGATTGGTGTCAGCGTTTCTGCCAATGGCATAAATGAATTGGACAGGCAAATTATTGACAGGGAGACTAATAATAGAGTTGGTATAGAATCTACTGTACAAGGAAATCCTCCCCCAATTAACAATTTTGACTCATCATTGACTTCTCAATGTTCACCATCAGTGCTACCAACTTCCTCAAATTCTTATGAAAAGTATCCTCTGTTTTATGGTAATCAAATGATGGGCCATGGGGAGCTTAGTGATCAATACTTTATTAACCATGGCCATAAACCTGTTATTGGAGAGACTCCGATTATTATGCCTCCCCATACGCTTGTCCATCAGCAAGAGATTTTGAACGAAGGTCTTCCGCCTCGAGGAATACAAGTACAAAATTCAGAAATACCAACAACATTTGCAAACAAGATGGTTAATAGTTCAATTCCAAAAGTAAGTGACCCTGGGAAAGTTTTGTCCTCACCCGCTCCTGCTCAACTGCTTAATGGTTACATGAAAAGTAATTTTCCTGAAGCATCTGTTGTTGTTACTGCACCAGAGGGGTTTTCATTGCATCCACCAAACATGGACAAGCACCAAGATTATGAAGAGACTTCTTCTACATGTAGCAGTGCATTTGGTCCTACTTATGTTGATTCCCACTCCAATGCATCTGACTTGAGTTCTCTTCATCCTCCTCCTCTTCCTAAGAGAGTTTACTATTCGGAGAGAATTCCACGGGAACAAGTAGAGTTGCTGAACCGGTCCTCAAAATCTGATGATACACACAGCTCTCAGTTTCATGTTTCAGATTTACTCTCTGAGGTCAACCCACCAGATTCAGTTAGAGAATCTGTTGACAAGTTGCATGATGGAAATCTGCCTAATCTAAATGAGGAATTAGGCATCACAGAAAATCCGTTGCATGCAAATGTCTTTGCTGTTGATAATGGGATTGTCAATAATCAAATATACAAACAGCTGCCTGATGCAAACACAGATGTGTTAAATAAAGATAATGTTGTTGGGTTGGAAATTTATAGTAATAATAGCTATAACAAACCCCTGATTGATGAGACAAAAGCCAGTAAACCTGACTTGCATAATTTGCGCCAGGTTTCTTCTGGTAAGAATCTTGATGATCCTGCATCCAATCTTCCAGAGGTTGATTGGGGTGATACCGCTCTGAAGGAGTATAATGACAATATTAGTGTGCAAGCCTTACCTGTATCTCTAAATGGGAATATAGATGATGATTCTGAAGAATTTCCTTCAGATGTTGTTGCAAAACAAGCACATGGTGACATCCTTATTGATATTAATGATCGGTTTCCCCGTGAATTTTTTACCGATATGTTCTCTAAAGCAGTACTTGAAGAAGATCCCTCTAGTTTCCATCCATTAACCTCAAATGGAGTGGGCTTAAGTGTAAACATGGAAAATTGTGATCCTAAACGGTGGTCATATTTTCAAAAACTGGCTCAAGCAGGGATTGATAATGTGTCTCTTATTGACCAAGATCATCTTGGTTTTGCACCTGCGACAGGAACAGTGGTTGGAGATGATAGGGCTCAACATGTTACACCTTTAACAACTGATGAAGTTTCTCTGAACCATGCAGAATCTCAACTTGATTTTGTTGAAGAAAATTCGCTTGGACGGATTGGAGCAGAAACGAAGTCTAACTATGATCATTCCCAAGTGAATGACACTGAAAGTATGCAATTTGACGCCATGATGGAAAACATAAGAGCTCAAGAGTCAGAATGTGAGGTATGATTTTAACTATTTTTGGTTTTGGAATATGTATAAATACGTTTATATGCTTACAAAAGTTCTTATCACTTAGGTTGGGATGTTTGAAAAAAGGAATAGCAATCTACCTCCGCTTGATCCTTCTTTGGAAGAGTTTGACACGAGTTCTTTGCAGGTAAGATGCTTATTCGTGTGTGTGCAATATTCTTGTGTCTGCAGTTGTGGGTATGGTAATTAAAGAGGATTTTGCATAAGAAAGTTCATCACTGGTTATCTGACATCTGTAAATGGATTGTTGTCTTGTGTATAAATAGATGCTACTTAGAATAACATTGAGAATGCATATTTTCCTGGTCTGATTCTTAGTTATTCATTTAATTATCAAGGGTTGATTAGGCTTAGTTAAAAATTCTAGTTTGCACTCTGCAGTAAATTAGGAGGCTTGTATTTTAGTGATGAACATGACCTGATCATGTTAATCCATTCATACCCTCGTATTTCCATTTAAATTCTCGGTGTCACTGAAATTGCAACAATAACAAAATCCCCCATTGTTTCTTTCTACTTCTAATCTCCTATATTTAGAAGAATGACATTTAAATAGTCTATGCTAACTCAACTTTAAAAAATCGACTTATAAGACGATGATTGCCCTCACTTATGGATTGTAAATTGGCTTTATCTCTAGTTGATGTGGGTTTTCAACGCATCCCTCTCACGTCGAGACATGGACATCTTGTGTGTGGGATTGCATATTAGTGGTTGGTTCGATAGGTTTCCAATAGTGAGTTGTACGATAGGCTCAACAAACCTTTCTAGAATAGACTTTGAAATCATATTAGAAACTAGGTTTATACCTAACTCAATCTCACAAAATCGGCTTGTGTGGATTGCCCCCACTAAGATACTATAAGTTAGGCTTATCTCTAGTTGATGTGAAATCTCCAATAGTATTCAAACCCATGACTAACCAGCCACCAATGGTCATTGTCTTTCGGTTTCTCATTATATCAGTAGATGTTGATTCCTTTGTTACATTAACTAAAGAGAGGATGAAAGCTGGTTATGCTGGAAAAATTGTTACTGTGAGGCTAGAATTGATAATGTGTTAGGATACAAGGAGAAGGATGTCAAAACCATGATTGTTGCTGATACATTTTAGGAAGTTTTATATGTTAGCCTTACTGTATTTTTATTCTATATCATTGGAGTATCTTGCTATTAATCCTAGGATTGTATATGTAGAATAAGTTTTTCCTATTTCTTAAAAATATTAGCAGGTTCCTGTATATATAAATCTGATGCATCTCAAAATAAAATATACTAGATTATTCTTAAACTTGAGAAAGGAGAAATCAGTTAACATTATTAGAATAGGTGTTGGTTAGATATAAATAGGGGAAGAGGATAGGAAAGTGGGGTATTCATTTTGTAGATTGAGCATTAGCTCTCTGTGAAAGGAGAAATCCTTCTCTTCACAAAAGATTTCTCCTTTCACAAAGAGCTACTGCTCAATCTACAAAATGAATATCCCCCTCTCCTATCCTTCTTCCCATATTATATCTAAGTAATGCCTCAAGTAACTAATTAACTCATTGGTATTCTAACGATCTTAACTGATTTATTCTTCTCCTCATATCCTAACACAATGCGTGGAGACTAAGACATTTCTTTATGTGGATTGCAGTTGCTTGCTGTTTGTCTTCCAAAATTCTCAAGAAGAATTAGCTCTAAGATTTCTTTATATTTTTCATTGATCATGTTGCATACAGTGTAAATATGTCTTTTGAACTTAATGACCATAGATAGCTAGGCAGTCTTTGTCTTTCTTAGTTGTTAAGTGCTTACTTGCTTGTACTAATTACTGAGGCGTCAAAAATCTTTACAGTATGTTAATAATTTTGGTGGTCCTTCTTTGATGAAAAGGGGTGTGCTTTACCAGACCAAAAATTTGATGAAAAATAGGTTTCTATCTATTAGAGTAAATAATCAAATTCTTTGTCAGGTGTCAACTACTGCTCGTTCTGTTTTCTGTGTACTTCCTAATAGTTCTTTCCAGCTAACTTTACCTTCTGAAATTACTTCAAAAGAGAACTTACGACACTTTACTTTGGGAGCTAATTTAAGTTGTTCTTGTAACCACTGATGCGATCAGAAACTTCCCAGAATAATTGATACAGATTAGATTATTAAATTTCACCAATTTCAGCAAAAGCTAGTGTGTCTGTTTGTTACTTTCACCTAGTCGAGCTTCAAGGGTGGTATTGGAAGTAGAAGTTATTGATAGCTTCTATTTAACTATTCAAATTATTTGGTAGAGTGTTTCTTTGACATGATCTATATCATGTAGACTAACAATGAATTTTATGGACATGTCAATAACGTTCTTGGTTTTGGTGTGTCTTGGACACTTTTTCTTCCATCATTTGACCTTGTAAAGTGTATGCTTCTAACCAACTAACTGTTTTTTATGCCTTCACAAATATTCATGGGCTTGAGATTCATTGCTTGCTTGATCACTGGCCTGAAAATCTTTAATCCAATTCTTTCTTTATTGGGATGCAAATTGCAGGTCATAATGAATGACGATCTTGAAGAGCTGAAGGAACTGGGTTCTGGTACCTTTGGGACCGTGTATCATGGAAAATGGCGAGGAACAGATGTTGCCATCAAAAGAATAAAGAAAATCTGCTTCACTGGTCGATCATCTGAGCAAGAGAGACTGGTAAGTTATAATTTAATTTATATTTGATGTCATGCACTATCTCTTTCCATTTTAGCTTATGTCCAAACTTGTATTCTTTTTTTTCCTTTTCACTACATTTACATGAAAGTCCTTATCACTAACAGATGTCGTTATTTTTTCAGACTTTAGAATTCTGGCGGGAAGCTGATATTCTTTCCAAGCTTCATCATCCAAATGTGGTGGCATTTTATGGTGTAGTGCAGGATGGACCAGGAGGAACAATGGCTACTGTTGCAGAGTACATGGTGGATGGTTCTCTTAGGCATGTGTTGCTTCGTAAGGATAGGTAACACACCTAGGAAAACATTTTCGTTATTTAGTTTTATTAACCAATTTTGCCTAAAATGTTGATTTTTATTTTAGATCATTGTATTCAGAAAAAAAACCAGTATGATGCTATTATATCAGCCAAAGGCTTACTATTGCCTCTTATTTGAATTGAAAGTCATGCCAAAAAACAATAAAAATCCTTTCAATGATAATACTTGTATTTTACTGAAGGATTTGGATTTTGTTGCAGGTATCTTGATTATCGTAAAAGACTGATAATTGCAATGGACGCAGCTTTTGGAATGGAATATTTGCACTCAAAAAATATTGTCCACTTTGACTTAAAATGTGACAATTTGTTGGTGAACTTGAAAGATCCTATGCGGCCTATATGCAAGGTATCTAACCTGTGGGACTTTTTCTTGGGTTTTCTATGAACATGAAATTTTCTGGATTTAATAGAGGTTGAGAAGACTAAGACATTTGCTTTTCCAGGTTGGGGATTTTGGGTTGTCAAAAATTAAAAGAAATACCTTGGTTTCTGGTGGTGTGAGAGGGACTCTTCCTTGGATGGCACCAGAGCTTCTGAATGGTAGCAGCAACAAGGTCTCAGAAAAGGTAGAATTTTTATCTGTTTGAATGAAATGCTTCTTCTATAGTCACATTTAACTAAGGAGCTGGCTTGTATTGGTCTCTCTTCTAGATGATAAAATAGTGGCAAAAGTCTGTTTATTAGGTCGCTGTATCTAGGATTATGTTCTTCCTCTCATTTTTTCAGCGGTAGTTATTGATTGAGTGCTATAGTGGGTGGAGATTGCTTCGAAGTTTGAATGGTAGAGTGTGTCAAGTTGTAGCTGTCAATGCCACAATGTGGCCTTTAGCAGCACTAGAGTTAGGGAGTTTCAGAAAAAAAAAAAAAACTATTTTTTTGCCCTAAAAACATCATTTTGGGGAGTATTTTAGGGGCAAAGTTGAAGTTTCTCTGCCACTTTCTATAACTTGAAAAAAAAAAGAAAACTAATTGAACTATGAATCTCCTCTGTCCCAAATTTGTGTAGTTTTTAATTTTCGAACACCTATATGTATTGTATAAATTATTTAATTTGTATGAAAATTGTGTGGATATAGGCCATCTTGGTATGTGTTGCTATCTAAATTATTTGTCTTTGAACATTTTAAACATACAAATTTTTCTGTTCATATATGTACTTTTGGAAATCTTTTGGTAAGGGAATAGGATATTTACAATGCTTTTATATCACCTCTATTTCTGTTTACATTCACCTTGTCACTTGGAGTTTTTGATTGCTAAAATTGAATTTTTATTTGTAGGTTGATGTGTTCTCCTTTGGCATAGTATTATGGGAGATTCTAACCGGTGAGGAGCCATATGCCAACATGCACTATGGTGCGATCATAGGTATGATCTTTTTCTCATGTTCTTTTTCATTTCTGTGCAATTACATTCTTTCTATATCCTCCTGAAATTGGTTTCTTCTAATTAAAGTAAAAATATTAAGAAACCTTCTCCGGTTGTTTCTCAAAACAGTGAGCACACCAGCCTTTGTGACATTACTAATCAAAGTTGAGAATTAAGGTTGGAGAAGTGGGGGGAGGGTTGGGTTTCAAAAGAACTACCACTTTCAAATGAAAATGTTTAATATTAATGTGGCCCACTAGTTAGCTATTTATCATGCAGCTACTAATTGTTTTCTGCTTATACACAGGTGGGATTGTGAATAACACATTAAGGCCAACAATACCAAATCATTGTGATTCTGAATGGAGAACACTGATGGAGCAGTGTTGGGCACCCAATCCTGCAGCTAGGCCCTCCTTCACAGAAATAGCCAGTCGATTGCGCATAATGTCTGCAGCAGCTAAATCATCTGCCCAAAAGCAATCTAAGTGATGCTGATGCTTGTTCCCCCTCTTATACCAATGTTATCATTCATGCTTTTTCTTGGTTAAAATGGATACTGCTGAATTTATTCATTGAATGGTACTCCATTGTTGTATTTCATTACCAGGGGGAATGCTATCTGGTGTACTAATATTTTTTCCATGATTCAATGGTTGCCTCATTAAATTGTTGTTGTACATTCAACTGTTTTAGTATAAATTCAAACTTCCCATTTTAGTTTCTATTCGGCTCCTTAATTGTGTGTTCTTTTTCATTCTTAATTCTACTAATTAGAAACTCATATTGTACATCTTCTTTTGTAGAAGAGAGGAAAAATAAGGGGAGAGAGTTAGTATATTTAGTGGGAGAGAAAACATGCTACAAAAAGCTATATTATTTTTCAAATATTTCTATTTATCTTTTTTTATTTCTTATCAATTAACTAAATTATAAAAAATTCAAAATACTATTTTCTACCTGTCATTTATTTTTACTTTATTAAATAACTAAATATTCAGTTTTAATTTTACTCTTTTTTATTTTATCAACTCTTTTCTATTTCAATTCTCTTCATTTCCAAGCGTTGATAGTACAATTCATATTTTGGTGTTCAATGACACAGAATAACTCAAATTGGATAATAAAATTAGCTTCATTTGGTTTTATTCAAACGATTACTAGGATAATAACTCACGTGATATAAATTGGTTTCATGTTTATGAAACATGAAACCATTTTAGTTTGATGAAAACGTATTATAACAATATCTACAGGGAAAGATAATTATATGATCTTGGATTAATCAGACCTCAAATTTTAAGTTACTTTAACGGTAATCTATTATTCTGAATTAAAAGTTTCATACCTTATCTCTAGACCAAAGACAAAATAAAGAAAACATTTTTTTTTAAATAAAGAAGTCGTTTTGTAAAAGAAAAATAAGAGACTTCAATATTTCAAGAAATTCCTTTTAAAAAAACAGAATTCCAAAAACTGCAAATACATAGACTAGTGTGTAATACAGAAGTTTGAAAAATTTGACCAAATAAATTAGATCTTTAAAAATAAATTATATATTCATATTTAGAAATATTTACATAATTAGCATTTTACAATAAGTTTACTCATTATAATATGAACTTAAAAAAAGTTTTTTATTAGTTATACAAACATAGTTCATGCAATTATTTTCCTTTCTCATCAACAGGTTTTTATTATATGCTATTATGAGGTTCACCTTCGTCAGTTCTAACGTTTTTCAACAAGTTGTCCATATTTTTTTTTTAATTATCTTTTTCAGTATATATAATAATATAATAATAACGTTAATTTCTCTCCGTGTAAAACGTAACACGTGGCTAACTATTAACGAACTATTGCAGTAAGAATAATAAACAAAGGTGGAAGTTTTTGGACATAACTGTTTCTTCACTCCTTTGACTCTTTTGCTGACACAAAAACTTAATTTATTCCAAAATAGAAGAGAAATAGAGAGAGAAAGAAGAGATAGTGTGTGCTGTCATTTTGTTCCAAAAGGATCATTGAAGTAGAAGTAGATTCAGACTTTGGAACCCAAAAGAAGAAAAAGGTAGATCAAAAGATGGGGTAGACAAAGCTGGATTCTTTTTCGTTTCTTTCCCATATATACCTTTTCATTTGATTTCAGTTTTCCCCCGTATACCTGCCATGGCTCTTCATCTGAAACCTTCTTGAGCCATACCTATATCAAGCTTAAAACAATCATCACTCAGGTATTTACTTGATTCTGTTCCATCCCTTTTCCGATTCAGCCGTGTTTTGTTATGATTAGTGATGTCTTCTGCTGTTAATTAAGTCAAACTTGATTTGTATTCTTATGATCCTGCATGCTGTGTTTTTACTGGGAAAGATTAAATTAAGAGTCAAGTTTGATAATTTGTGAATTCTATGATCTTGGAAGAGTTGAGAAGAAGTGATCTAATATACAGGTCTATTTTTAGATGACCTAAATATTTTATTAACGTATTTTTCCATTTGATTGCTAAAAAAAAGATGGGTAATATATTTCCCCCCGTTTTTTAGTGGTTGTTGTTGGGTTTTGGTCCTGCTAATAGTATTAGAAAACAAAGTCATTAATTTTTACGACAACTTCCAATTTATAATTCTTTTTCTTCGTTTTTATGTAACGAGTAATCAAGGAATGGAGTAGGGAGTGAAAAAAAAAATTGTACAAGATAAATAACTTACCTTATCCAACTACCAGACTCTGCAATATTATTACTAACAAATGAAGATCATGAAGGAACAACCTTAGATTTATAGTATCCACACTTTCAAATTGTAGAGTTGTGAGATTTTGCGTTCTTCAAACAACTAGAAGAGGTCAAGACAAAAGTTTATTTCTCGTATGGCAGGTAAATAAATTGCTAAGTATGGGTTTACGATAAGTTGAATATTTTGACAATTCTAATATGTTGGTGATATAATTGATTTTATTGAGTATAATTCGTCCCATTATGTACTTGTTTCTGTATCTTGCTACATCTTTCATGCTCAGCAGTTTCTAAGTTTCATCATGCTCACAGGGTGACATATTTGGAAGGTAGTTTGATCTTTGAAGAAAGTACCTAGTGTTAAGAATTCTCAAGATTGCGGAAGCTTCTTCATGTGTTGATTATGGTAACAAACTTCGGCATTGGTAAATCTTCTTTCTGACACATTGCCTTGGGTCAAGAGTTCAGACTTTTGGAGCTGTTATCAGTCCTGTTTGTGAGATTTGGAAATTGAATTTACAGTGCTTAGTGCATTATTTCTGTATGATGTTAAGTGTCTTCCCAGTACCATGGCATTACAGTAAATCCATGTATTTAACTTTACAAATGAGGCTTTGACTACACTGCCAAGGATGCAGAAACATCAATACAATTCCACGGAAGCTAGAAATGAGGAATTCCATTCTGCATCGCAATTGGTCCCGCAAGACCTTCGTGATGGCATGCATATCAATCCAAGGCCTCCAGCTTATAATATGTCAGAAAATAAACCTGTACTTAATTATTCCATACAGACAGGTGAGGAATTTGCTCTCGAGTTTATGAGAGACAGGGTGAATCTCAGGAAGCCTCCCTTTCCAAATGTTGTGGGTGATTCCAGCTATTCCACAGGCTATATGGAATTGAAAGGCATTTTGGGACATACAGGATCTGAGAGTGGATCTGATATATCTGTGCTCACAAAGACTGAGAAGGGTCCGAAAGAGTTTGACAGAAGGAACTCTTCTCAACACCAGGACAGAAGTAATTATGGTTCAGCTCGATCAATTCCCAGAACTTCATCTAATCAAGAAAGTTACCGAGTCCTTCATGGTGCTGCCTCTTCCAGTGCATCTGAAATTTCAGCCATGAAGATGAAGGTTCTCTGCAGCTTTGGGGGTAGAATATTGCCAAGGCCTAGTGATGGAAAGCTTAGATATGTTGGGGGTGAAACGCGTATTATTAGTATAAGAAGGGACATACGTTTACAGGAGCTTATGCAGAAAACATCATTAATTTATAGTGAAGCTCACGTGATAAAGTATCAGCTCCCTGGAGAAGATCTTGATGCGTTAGTTTCAGTATCTTCTGATGAGGATCTGCGGAATATGATGGAGGAATGCCATGATTTACAAGGCGAACGAGGATCAACAAAGCTTAGGATGTTTCTGTTCTCTATAAATGATTTGGATGATACTCAGTTTGGCATAGGTAGCATTGACGGTGATTCTGAAATCCAGTATGTAGTTGCTGTTAATGGCATGAACATGGATTCAAGAAACAACTCAATCCTTCATGCCGCAATCGGTTCCACCAATAACTTGCATGAATTGAATGAACAAAATAATGGGAGGGAGACCAACAGAGTTTTGATGGACTCATTTGGTGTTACTAGCTCATCTTTGGCTGACAATGTTAAATCTTCATTGACCATTCAATCTTCACCACAAATTCTTCCAATCTCCTCTAATGCTTATGATGCCCATCCATTGTTTTATGATGACCAGGTTATTCACCAGGGGGAAGCTAGTCAATATTCACCAGTTTCTATGCCTATTCATAGTCTTGTTAACCAAGGGATCATGAATGATGGACAAACATCCAGTGAGTTGCAGGTACCAATTTCAGCTATGCCAGACATGGTGGCAAAAAGAAAGGGTGATAATTTCATTCATACAAGCAATGATACAGGAAAAGTTTTCCCCTTGGAAGCACCACATCCTATTGCTTTGCAGCCATTTGAGGGAAATTTGCATGCTAATTTACCAGAAGCACCAGTTACTGCTGCTATATCAGAAGGGCTTCATCCTGCACTGCCATCAAAGAACAAGGGTAAGCACCAGCAGTCTGAAGATGCCTATTCATTAATCAGTAGTATGAATCCCACACAGACTCCTAAGTCTGGTGAAGATGATTTCTATACTACACCCACTGATGCTTTCAGCCGTGCTCAGATTGATGCTGAGTCCAATGTGATTGATTTCAGTTGCCTTGAACCACCTCCACTTCCCAACAGAGTCTATTATTCAGAGAGAATTCCAAGGGAGCAGGCAGATTTGCTGAATCGGTCTACAAAGTCAGATGATGCGTATGGTTCTCACTTACTCATGTCAGATTTGCTTTCTGACTTCAGCCAGAATAATTCAGAAACAGAATCCAATGACATATTGCACAATGGGAATATGTCAAATCTGAACATTATGTCCAGCTCAGCACCGAAGCCTTTGCAAACAGATGGCAATACCACCACCGATGATGGATTTGTCCCACCACCAACAATAAAAAAATGGCCTGATACAACAAATAAGTTGAATTCAAAGTTATCAGATAATAAAGTGTCTATAATTGAGGACCAGGTCCTTTATTCTGAAAACGATACCAATCGCTCCAAAGACAACCACAACATCCTCTTAGTTGATGAAACCAAAGGTACTGGACATCTGGCATTTAATCAGGTTTTTCCTGTTGAACATGATCTGAATGTAGCATCGAAACCTCCAGACGTCAATTTGGTTGAAGTTTCTCCCAGGGAATCGAATAACGGTACCAAGGTTCAAGCTCTGGCATTTCCTTCAACTGGAAACACAGGCCAAGATGTCTCTCAAAATTTCCCACCAGAAGTTAAACCAAGACCTACTACTCAGGGAGACATTCTTATTGATATCGAGGACAGGTTTCCCCGTGATATCCTTCATGATATGTTCTCCAAAGCAATACTCTCCGAAGACTCCTCAAGTATTGGTCCGTTCCCAACAGATAGAGCAGGTTTGAGCTTAAACATGGACAATCATGAGCCTAAACGTTGGTCATATTTTCAGAACTTGGCCCAAGAGGGGTTTGATAACGTTTCTCTAATTGATCAGGACAATCTTGGTTTTTCGTCTGCAGTGAGGAAAGTTCAAGATGGGGATAGTAAATCTCAGCAGTCTGCTGCTCTACTGGCAGATGGTGCTTTGGCAGGACACAAGGAATTCCACCTAAATTTGGGTGGTGACGAAAATCAGAAAAATGTACCTGTAACAACTAAAACAGAATCAACACTCTTTCAACAAAAATATGAGCATTCCCAACTAAAGGGCAATGAAAATAAGAATATGGAGGCCATAACGGAAAACATAAGACCACAGGAATCTGAATACCAGGAGGTATGATATTAATAGTTCTTTATATTAATAGGTTACACAAATTTGCTCTTTTTGGTGACAAATATTGCTTGTAATGGATTGAATTTAGGATGACAAGAATGAAGCAAGGAATGTGGGTTTAGCAGGGGATTTTGACATCAGTACTGTGCAGGTATTATTTGTTTGCATTGACGTTTTATACCTGCCTGCCTTTTCTGCAGAGAATATAATTTTAGTCTACTTTTCTATTGCCCACTTCAGAAATGATGACTTCAATTTCCATCTTGTCTCAAATGAATTATTGTCTATGATCCAAAATTTATAATATTAACTAACGTGACATTATAGGTGAAAATATGTTCTGGCTGGATATTTATTATACCTTGCATAAATACTTTGATGCTACATCTAAGTTTATTTTTGAGAAGTAAAATGTCACTCTTCGCCAACCTTGCTGTTAATTGGCTCATTAATCCACAACCATCTCATAAACTATTTTTTCCCTGTATCATGCATTCTCTAGTGAGATGATGACAATATAAATTTGTTTGTGTAATGTTGACCAAAAGAAAATCTGTACTAGATGAGGGCCTTGTTGCTTTGTATATTGAAATCATAGAATGAGTTCATAAAATTTACTAACATTCAGTTTAATAGATATATTTATAATGCCCATGGCAGTTCATAAAGAATGATGATCTTGAAGAGCTCCGAGAGCTGGGTTCTGGTACCTTTGGGACTGTATACCATGGAAAGTGGAGGGGATCGGATGTTGCTATTAAAAGAATAAAGAAAAGCTGTTTCGCTGGTCGATCTTCAGAGCAAGAGAGACTGGTAAGTTGCTTATGAGTGATTCTGTTCCTTCTGTCCATGTTTTAGATTCTTTATCACGTACTTTTGTCAGGTCACTCTATCAAAATATGGATGTAAATATTTTACATTTATTGCATAATAAATTTAGATTTGGTAGTAGGAAATCCTTAAAATTAAAGGGTTGGGATTATGAATTTATTCAGTAAATTTGCTCCTAGTTTACTATCACCAAGAGATTGGAAGATTGAAGTACTTCGTGAGGATTGAAGTAGCTGTCTTTAACCAGGGAATTTTTATATCAGCAAAATTATCTAACTGATTTGCTGGCAGAAATTGGAAAAATTGGACGCAAACCAATATCAACTCCAATGAACCGTAATCACAAGTTATGTAAAGCCGAATTGGAACCAACGATAGACAAAATGATGGTTTAAGGTTGGAAAAATTGATATAGTTTGTTTATACTCGGACGGACATTGCCCATTTAGAGAGTGTTATCAGCCAATTCATGCATTAATTGAAGGAATCTTATCTTCAAGCTGTTTTGGATTCTGCAGTACTTGAAGGGCCGCCTTGGGAAGGGAATATTGTTCAAAAGGAATGGAAGACTAAATCTTTAAGTCTACACCAATGTTGATTATACAGGTTCTCATTCGGATAGAAGATCAACAACTAGATGTTATACTTTCCTAGGTGGGAGCTTAGTGACATGGAAGAGCAAAAAGAAAAAATGTGGTGGCAAGATCACCGGCTGAATTAGAATTCAGGTTCATTCGTCAAGGACTACGTGAGTTACTATGGCCTAAAGTTATCTTAGATGACTTGCAAGATTACTTTGGAGGGTCCTATGAAGCTTTACTGTGATAATAAGCTTTATTACGAGGCAATAGACATTGGACATAATTCCGTTTAGCATAGGACAAAACATAATGAAATTCATTAAAGACCAATTAGAAGAAGGACTGAATAGCTCAAGCTTCCACAACCTCAAAGATATCTATTCCTCAGCTAGAGGAGGATCTCGAAAATAAGGATGTGAATATTGTGCATTTGCTGTATAATAAATATAGATTTAGTTGTAGGTAATCTCTAAATTTAAGGGGTTAGGATTAGAAGTTTATTGGGTAGATTTGTTACTAATTTATTTATTGCAGGAGATTTATTTCCTTTAGTTAGGAATATCTTTCAATACCCATGTATTGTTTTGTTTTGGATTCAAGGAAAATAATTCCACAATTATTGCCTTTTGCCTACATGTTTTCGTACTCACTTTTATATTAAAAAGGCTTATATTGATGGTATTCATTTCCCCTCACAGACCATAGAGTTCTGGCGTGAAGCTGACATACTTTCCAAGCTTCACCATCCAAATGTGGTGGCATTTTATGGTGTAGTTCAGGATGGACCAGGAGCAACATTAGCAACTGTCACTGAGTACATGGTGGATGGTTCTCTCAGGAATGTTTTGCTTCGTAAGGATAGGTAATGTATCCATTCTCCTTGGGAAGGGATCCTCTCATATTAAAATTTCACATGATTTAATCATGTAAAAGATCTCTCTCTCTCTCGCTCTCTCTCTTAATAAACATTAAAGCTCTCTCTCTTAATAAACGTTAAATATGTTGTGCCATATCAAAATTGGTGAATATTTAAGAGAGAGACAGAATTTCCATACAACATGGTCATATGAAAGTTTAACATGAGAGGATCCATTATCATCATCTTAATTTATTGCATTTCTACGAAGTGGAAATTATTTTCAATGAAAGTCCTGACATTTTGCTAGTTACTATAATTCTTAGATACCATTAACTGTGTTCTGAAGAAAAATGGTTAGATTTTTGCATGATCTCATTGTTATTCCAGATATCTTGATCGCCGTAAGAGGTTGATAATAGCCATGGATGCAGCTTTTGGAATGGAATATTTACACTCAAAAAATATTGTGCATTTTGACTTGAAATGTGACAATTTGCTTGTGAACTTGAAGGATCCTTTACGGCCAATATGCAAGGTATATACTAAAGTTGGGGATTATTCATTCTATTATAATTTTTTCCTCATTGTGACAAAGCTAAAAAACTTGCTTTTCACCAGGTTGGTGATTTTGGCCTATCAAAAATTAAGCGAAACACCCTGGTGTCTGGTGGTGTTCGTGGAACTCTACCTTGGATGGCACCAGAGCTGCTAAACGGTAGCAGCAATAAGGTCTCAGAAAAGGTAAATTTTCTATGATCATTGGAGATTAAAATCACGGTTAGTTACAAGGAATATGAAAATAGCCAACAAGTTGATTTGTATTTTCCTCCTAAACGATATTGAAATTGCACCAACAAGGTTGTAGTTCAATTGTCTCACAAATTTAACATTGAAAAGAAGAAATAAATTACGCTATTTAGTGGATTATATTGTCCTTTATTGTCTCTTCTATCTCTATTGTTTGAGAAGCATTGATTATTAATGCTATTACATCTATCATTAGGTTGATGTGTTCTCTTTCGGCATTGTCTTATGGGAGATTCTTACTGGTGAAGAGCCATATGCTAATATGCACTATGGTGCAATTATTGGTGAGGTCCTTTTCTCTTTTCTTTGCAACCTTGTTTGCTGCTGTATAGACTCTAATACTCTTTCACCTGTCTGAGGCACTAGTTTGTATCAATAGAATACTTACATAGAATTGATAATTCTAATAAAATCTCACAATAATGAGGCTAAGTTGTGAAAATTTAACTATTAAAAAACAGATCAAATGTGCAAAACCTGAAGGCCCAGTTAGATTATTAAAATTGTTAATCAAGATTAAAAGGCTAATATAGCTAAACCAAAATAAGGACATGTATGCAACCATAAAGACTTCTAGGAGAGAAAAATATGAAGACAAAATGTACTAGCTAAGTTAAAAGTAGCTTATACATAAACTAATTAGTGGAAGCTCTCTTAAGTGACCTCTTTAAATTTTTACTTTTCTAACTTGTTGATAAGATAATTATAACATATGGAGATATTCATTTCATTTTTAAATTCAAGTTATTTACTTCCTTACAAAACAACCTTACACAATCTGAAGGAAAAACAATCAGGATAGCAGAAACTCATTGAGCAAGCTAAAATATTATAATTTCAATATTTTCCACCATTCCTTCCTTGAAATGTAAGTTTCCAGAGATATGTTGCTTCTGTAACTTTTCAGAGACATCTCACATTGTTGATTAGAAAATTATAGAAGACAAATGCTTTTGCTAATATGTATAAATTTAAGAACAACTAGATTTAGTTTTAAATTCTGAGTTGTAGTGTCATATGGTATTACATAAAATTACATTGCCCATGCATGCATGCATGCTTCTAGCATCTATGAATTTTTTTATTCTTCTGGAACTTTCAAACAAACTTTTTTGAAAAGGCAAAAGCTCATTCTATTTGTGTATCATACTTTTCACAACAATTTACAAATGACAAGTATCAGAACTGACATACAAATCATTAAAGAAATCACCTCCTATCCTAAAGAAAATTTTCTCACTTCCTTGCACACTTCATACAGGAGGTATTGTGAATAACACATTGAGACCTACAATCCCCAGTTATTGCGATCTTGAGTGGAAAACACTAATGGAGCAGTGTTGGGCACCCAATCCTGCAGTTAGGCCATCCTTCACAGAAATTGCTCGCCGTCTGCGTGTGATGTCTGCAGCTGCTATTCAGAACAAAGGACAGGTCCACAAGGCATCTAAATGAAAATCAATATATTTGATCATTTCCCACATATAGTTCACTCAATTATGCTCCAAAATATATATGTGTGTGTATGTATATACAAGGGCCAACAATAATTGTTTGTATTGTAATTTTCTGGTCCTGCTCATTTTGTTGTTGATTGTTGAGAATATCAGAATATGTAAATGTGTGTAAAACCACATTTGGACTTAATGGTATTTCCACAGTGAATTATCCCACCTTTTACTTTCTCAAGATAGCTAGTTAATAGATATGTTTGGATACATATTTCTATAAATACTTGTAGAGGGAAAACATAAACTTCCAAACAATCAATCCAGTAACAACCTACAAATTCTATAGTATTTTTCATTCAACTTTAGTAGAAAACATTATGGATAAAAGAAATATGATTTTAGATCACAATGATTAATAAGCTGAAAAAAAAGAAAAGAGAAAAAGAATTTTTCTTTTTAGCTTGAGTGAGAATTGCTTTGCTTGAGCGAAATTGACCCCAGAGAGTATGTCCAGTTCTAGTGCTATTTTCGCTTGAGCGAAAATGAAGTTGAGAGCAAGTCTCTAATTTCGCTTGACTGAGAATTCCTTACTTGAGCGAAATATCAGACAACAATTTCTCAGAAACATACATTTAAGGTTTAAAGTATCACATAAAATCTTCAAATACATCAAACCTATGTACAACTATATACATGACAAAAGAAAGACCAAATTAAGGGTACATACTCTTTAAGGTGCTAAAAAACCTGCATCTGCATATGCTCGTGTACATAGTACTATCATTGCAATTCACTACACAACAAGATAAACAAGGATAACCTAGTGAAATAATATTTTCAACTTGTTAAAGTAAAATGAAATGAAGTAAATAGATTTAAGAATTTAAATATTAACCCTCAAATCAAATACAAATAGGTTTATTAAGGTATCACATTATTTTATACTTGATTCCAAGCATATTGACTTCACAATTATTCATTTGCAATTACCGTACATTGATTTCCTTTCAATCCCCAATACTTTGATTTCATTTCAATCAAAATGATTGCATATGAACTCATCATTCAGTCATAACACAATCATATCATTTTAACCAATCTGAAGCATAGATACATATGTAACCATGGTACCTTAATTTACTTTCAACCTCTAGTTCTCTGGTTTCATTTCAACCAAAATGATTACACATGAACCTATAAGTCAGTCATAACACATATTATATCAATTCAATCACTCTAAAGTATATAGATGCATATGTAACCATGGTACCTTGATTTCCTTTCAATCCCTAGTACTTTGGTTTCATTTCAACCAAAAAGGTTATATATGAGTCTATAAACCATCCATCACGCACATAATTTCAATTCCATCATATACAACCATATCTATCCAACAAATCAAAATTCACAATATTTAGAAACAATTCTCGTCTATCAAGCTATCAATATCATATATCACAATTCATACTAGATACATAATCAACCAATTTATCTAATAGAAATTGAAATTTAATAACAATTCCATTCACAGTCAAGTCTTCTAACCTAAGGTTATTTGAAAGCATTAAAACTATTCCTTACTTGAAAAGTTCAATCTCTAAAGAAAATCCTCCAAACCAGACAATAACACTAGTCCAAACTCTAGAGATCTAGAACAAGTTATCCAAATAACACCAAATTTCAGTATACTCTTAATCAAGTTGAGAGGAACACATTTCTCAACTGTTTCCACCAATATTGATGACAAAAACTCAAGTAAAACAGAGAACAAAGGATTCTCAGAGTAAATAGGAACAACTTTGGACACTGTCTTTGGTGGTTCCCATTGTAGAACTACTTCTACTTTGGTTGGGTCCATTGATACTCCTTCTTTGGAAATCATGTGTCCAAAAATTTTACTTCCTCTAACCAAAATTCTTAAACAGTTTAGCATACAATTGTTTGTCTTTCAAAATTTGAAAAACGATTTGAAGATGTTCCTCAAAGCTTTTGAAGTAAATGAAAATGTTATATATAAAAGCAACTACAAAATGATCCCAAAATGGATGAAAAATTCTGTTCATATAATCTAGGAACACTGCAAGAGCATTTGTTACACCGAAAGGCAATACTTGAAATTCATAATGACCATATCTAGTTTGGAATATTGTTTTTGGTATGTCTTTTGCCTTTACTCTAATAAGATGATATCTGAATCTCAAACTATCTTAGAAAACATTGAGACTCCTCTTAGTTGGTTAATCAAATCATCTATTATAGAGAGTGGATATTTATTCTTTAAGGTGTATTTATTTAACTGACAATAATCTATACACAACCTAAAACGTCCATCTTTCTTTTGACTAACAAAACAAAGGCTTCTCACGGTGACACACTGAGACAAATGACTTATCTTTTAAGTACCTCCTTCAATTGTTTCTTCAATTCTGTTAGTTCAGAGGGTGACATCCTATATGGGACTATAGAAATTGGCCTAGTTCCAAGCATCAAGTCTATTGAAAATTCAATTTCTTTGTTGGGTGGTAAATTAGGAATATCATTGGAAAAAGTCTAAGGAAAATTTTGAACAACTACTATATTTTTCAAATCGACCACCTCTTTCAATTCCATAAAAGGCAATAGCAAATAACCTTGAATTTCATTCTTCCAAGTCTCATTTACTGAATTAGTAGATGATTTCAAAAGATCCTCAGGATGGAAAATATTATTAATTTTTCTACACAATTCAGAAGGAGTTAATTGGAAAATAACCAGATCATACCTAAGATTACATCTAATTGTGACAAAGGTAGAAAAATTAGATTTATAAGAAATTTCTTATTTTTAATAAAGAAAGGACAATTAATTAGAGTTTATTGATAATTACAAACTTTATCGTGAGAGTTTAAACAACCAAATGATTGGTAATTCAAGATGTTTGACACAATCATTAGAAATGAATGAATGAGTAGCGCCTGAGTCATACAGTACATTTAAAGTTTTACCTTTAATGAAACACATACCTTGAATCAGATCATGATTCTGGGCGGTCTTAGCCTCAGTCATGGTGTAGACTCTCTCGATCATCATATGCCTTGCCTTGGGTGCAGAAGGATTGGAATGTAATTTCTTTTGTCCATATTCAGGGAACACATGTCCAAGGTTTCCACACTTGAAACATACAAGTCCTTTAAGATGACAATATTTAACAATGATTTTTTCCACACTTCAGACACCAAATTTGATTATTTATAGGCGTACTTGAATTTCTTGAAAAAGATTGATCGGGTGGGGATTTCATTGGGGTGAGTATATAGTTTTCCCTCGTTATATATTTTCTTGTTTGACTTGGGTCTAAAATTTCTTGGTTTATTATTATTTTGATTATTTTTAAAATCTTCTAAAAATCAACATTTGTGAATAAGAGTAGGAAAATAAAAAATTTCTAATATTCCTATTGCTTTTCTTAACTCAGGTCTAAGTCAATTATCAAAATTTATGTACTTCATTCTCTCATTTGGGTAACAAAAGAAATTAGAATACTTTCATAATTCTTCAAATTTAGAAGCATATTCTCCTACTAACATACTCCCTTGTTTTAATTGTATAAATTCTTTCTCTTTTGCCCTCCTCACATCATTTGGAAAATATTTCTCAAAGAATTTTGCTCTAAGTACTTCCCATGTAATCCTTCTCCTTCTAGTAATCTCTTAGTACTATCACATCTGTATTAGTCTCTCCTATCAACATGAACACCACATAATTCACTTTTTGATTGTTAGAACAATTCATAAGTCCAAATATTTTCTCCATCTCCTTAATCTATAATTCAACTTTTTTCTGGACCGTAACCTTCGAAAAATTGTGGAGGTTTGTTTTTCTTAAATTTCACTAAACCTTGTGACTTTGTGGTTCTTTCAGACCTTTGATTTTAATAGTGTAGCAGCCATGTCTCAGATAGCTTGGATTGTTCCTGTTAATTCATCATTTCTCCTATTATTTACGCCATCTGAATACATAAGTTTTTGTTAAAAAAAAAATCTTTTCCAGGTTTCACATGGAACGTTGTTTTGATACCATCTAATTGTCACGTCTTTTAATTTCACTGGTTAAATAAATGTTAATTTTTTTTCTTTTTTAAACTTATGAAATTTTTTATAAAGTATAAAAATTTATTTATTAAGAAATATTTTTCATATTTTATTCACGTAGGCTAGTATTTTTTTTTTCATCTAACACACTTTTTTACAGTGTTATATATATTAACATTATACAAAATACCTAGTTACAATTATTCATTAGTTCTTTCTGACTAGAATATATACATATATATAAACATATTTTATATGGTTGTGACTTTATCATTTTTCAAGGATCAACTAGTCCAATGGTATGGTATATAACAAATCTACGTGAACAGATGTGGCAGGAAATAGTAAAGGTGACGGTAATGGGACCTGTTAGATTGATGTTAGTTATGTTAGATTGATGTTAGTTATGTCATCCAGAAGGGTCATGAGGGTTGATCCTTGACCCCGAAACATTACAATGTTGTTTTGAGCGTCTACATTCCACTACATCTCTAGGATGGTAGCATCCCTAGAAAGGTAGCTTAGACGATCGCCAAGAATTGTCCGATATATAGGAAAACCACCTATCCTCGTGTGTATTTATTTTAACATTTATATGGAAAAAAGAAATAAAGAATACAAGAAAAGTTAGAATAAATACCATAGAAATAGATTAATAATATGATATTAGACATCATGTTTATATAAAATTTACTATATATAATAGGTAGACAAATATAAATCATTTTGTCAGTGAATAGTCAAGATAAATGAGATTCATCAAGTCTATACATGATTATTTTATCTAATCCAAACTTTTTTCTCATCTAAATCCCCAAGATAATACCTCCAACTATAAATTAATTTACACTTGAAAATACCTATTATTAGTTTTTTTTCTTAATTTTCAATTTTACTAATTACTATTCTATTTTCTATTATATAAATATATAATATAAATATTATATATATATATATATATATATAATATAATATATGTTTATATTACCATATAAAAATATATATATATATATATATATATATATATATATATATATATTATTAGTATAAATATATATTTCTCATAAACATAAAATAATTTTAATACGATGATATTACGAGACACCTTACACATAAAATAATATAATATAAATAATTTAAAATAACAAATTCCTCCTCTTCCTTGCATTAATAATTTGTAGTGAATACTAAAAGAGTGGCTATGGGTATATTTTTTTTCTCTCCTTTTATTTTTTTTTCTTTTACTCTTTTCCTCCGTGTATTCCTCCTTCATTCTCTGATTTATAAGTCCTCGTTTTCTCATTTCAGATTTTCCAAGGGTGTGTGTATTTATAGGAAGTGATTACATAGTTTGGATCCAACAAAGTTTTTTTTAGTGTGTAAGCTGGTTTGATTCCAATTTGTTGCAGATACACATGCTTTTAAGATATGGCCACTGCTTCTTCCTACACATCCAAACCTTCTTGAGGCACCCCCAAAAAATTTAAAAATTCCAAAGTTATCCTTTGTGCAATGACTGATTTAGCCTTGAGGTTTTTGAAGTAATAGAACAGTGGAATGGAGGTGGAGGGGCTATGCAGAAACGTGAAGGGTGGAGGTGACGGTGAGGTGCAGTGCGTGATTGGTGGAGTTCTGTGGTGGTGGGCGTTGTTGGTGGCAGCGGACAACTACGGTGGTGCGGCAGAGTAGTAGTGGCGCAACGTCGTGCGAGGTAAGTTGGGGTAGGATCGGATTGAGTTACGGAACAGGGTGTTCCGCAATGTATTTTTTGGGGTGTGTACATATTATAGAACCAACCATTCCGCAACATGTTGAGCAAGTTTCGGAATAGGGTGTTTCGCAATATATTTCCCTTGGTGTGAAAGTGTTGCGGAACAGGGTGTTCCATAACTCATTATGGTATTGATTGTGCTATTACGGAACAGCCTGTTTCGCAACACAATTTTTTTGAGTTATGAAACAGGATATTCCGCAACACAGTTTTTGAGTTATGGAACCACCTGTTCCGCAACACAGTTTATGAGTTATCACCTGTTTTGCAACACAGTTTTTGAATTTTTGAATTTAATAGCCGATTATTGTTGCAGTTGACCATGGAGGAACATGTTGTGACAAAAATGAGTGATGAAGTGGATAAAATTTCAAGTATGGAAGGATTAGAATTGGTTAACTATGATGGTGGTGATTTGGCTAATCATTTCACGATTGATGAGGTAATTTTATTTGATAGTGTTATTTGTGTATGAATATTTTTGAAAACGTTTTAGGCTGAGTTCAAGAGGGGGGTGAATTGAACTTTGAAAGATTTTTATTCAATATAGACCTCTGAAAATAGTTTTTACAATTTGAAAAACTTTAATGAATCTCGATGCTAAAGATACAAGGTGCAGTGAAGAAATAAATTGATTCAAGCCACGAATGAATAAATTTGTTTTACAGTTAGAAAGAAAATTTCAAACAGCACACACAGCAGATTCACAGTCACACAACAGATTCACAGCAGCACCTTAAGTAGATCAAATTCACACAGTTCCTAGAGCAATACCACACTAAGAAATGAATCACACAAAGTTACAAATTTGATTAAGAGCAAGGAAGAACATAATTACAAAATACCAGTTTGAAATACTTAACAAAACTCTATGTTAATTTCAGTCAATATTAACAGATCTGATAAAGTATCCTAAAACCAGCAGTTAATACAGACTTGAGAATTATTCAAAATGCAGATTCAATAGTCTAGTTATACTAAGAACTCAGAACAAGAACACAAAATCTGCAGTATTACACCAATTCAACCAGAGTTTCAATTCTTTGGAAAATCACAGATCCAGAATTTTATATGTAATACGAAATTTGAAAAGAACCAATCTGTTAAGCAAAATTTCTTTGGCAACTACATCAGATTTATCAGAACCAAAAACAATTTCAAGTTATAAGGAACAAATTCAATTTTCAACAAAACACTTAAACCAATTATGCCAAGATTACCAAGAATTAATTCAACTTTCAATTAAACTCAATGTGCAGTGCAAGAACAATACATAATTGAAAAAGAAGGGTCAAGAACAACAGAACACATTCAATTATACTGGTTCACCCTTCCTTAAGGGCTACATCCAGTCTCCTTTGCCCCTCAAGCAAAGAAAATTTCACTAACTTTAATCAATTGTTCAAACATAAACAATTACACAATTCTTACTTCCCGTAAGAATCAAACACCCACTGAATTAAGCACCTACTCCCCGTAGTCCCCACTCAAATCAGCAATCACACACATGCTAAAACCTATAGCCTACAACTATACAATCTTTCAAATATTTCACAGATTTACAATCAATTTACACAAATCTTGATACAGAAAGGGATCAAGAATGATAAAGAAAAGACTCCCTGATTGGCGCACAGAAGAGGCCTTTGCACAGTGTTGAAGAACTCCAATAGCACAATGTTGGTCAAGCGTTACTCTTCAACAAAAAGCCTCAATTGATTTTTCTCAAGAAACTCTTAATTGCCCAAAAATGTTTTTCACAGTATTCTGCTGTATTGATTCTCAATTTTCGTTTTTCAGTACCTCAGTCTATGGCGCATGTTAGAAACCTTGTTGTTTTTATAGAAGAAAAAGTGCCAATACTGTTTTCAAAAAACAATTAATCCAGTTCTGCCAGGCATCGAATAACTCGATTTCATGAATACGAGAATCGCTTTATTTTTTCCCAGTGCAGTATTTAAAAACCAGTTTGAACCAAAACGTAGCTAACTCTTTTTGTTTAGACTTTTTAATCACTTTTAGACCATTATGTTGTTGGACTTCTCCTCGACTATGCATAGGTTCTTTGCCAATCAAGCTCACACCCACTCACACCAGACCAAGACCTAAACCACATCTAATTGCTTGCTTGCTTTGTCTTGTTGGGCTTGTCTTGCATGGCTTCATCAAATCATTAGACTTGTGAGAGTACTAACAATTTTAAATCTAAATTTACTGTTTTTGATGTAGGTATTTCCAGCACGAGATGATTTACTAGAATGGGTTTGTAGAGTTGTGTTTGATCTTAGGTTTGTGATTGTGATACTTAGATCAGACAAAGCAAACAAACAACCTGAAAGAAAAACATTTGTTTTGTTAGGTTGTGAACGGAGTGGTAAGTATAAGAAATACAAACAAGTAGTAGATATCCACAAAATAGCGCAATAGACATAAATGGACAATATGCTTTATGCTCTGTATATGGATTCCATAACACGTCATCAATGGTCAGTCGCTCCAACTGCAACCTCACATCTTTAACAGTGTAAATTTGACGACTCACAATGAATTGACATGTCCTAGGTCTATGCTCCTCATACATGTCATTCAAAGTCTTTTTTCCCATGTTGACAAAATGTGCATAAATCCAACTCTGTAACAAGTATGGAATATGTTAATGAAAATTTGTAATTATCAATACAAAATATATTATATCACAAATAATGTACAAAACAATTGTACTTGCACCAGCATTGCGTACCCACTCAACTAACGAGTATGGGACATACAAACATCTCCCAACTGCTCATAGATGTAAGCCAGATAACCAACTCCCCATGCATAATCTCTACACATATGAAGATCTCTAAAGAAATGAAGATATGAAACATTTATGGAAGTGGCACTCTTGTTACCAAAAATTGTGCATCTAACTAGATGCAGTAAATAAGCTCTAGCAGCATGCTCCCATAACTGATCCTCACAGCACTACTCATAAACATCTCTCAACCAGCTCAGATGAACATGTCGGCATTTTAAATGTCTCATTTCAGCCTTTCCATTGGAAGATTCAACTCCCAATAACTCAAAAAGTAGATCAGCATCACCAAACGACACATTAGAAGCAGTGGGAAATTGACCAATAATAGGGGTGTGTAGCAGGCAGGACACATCATCTAATGATATTGTCATCTCGCCAAAAGCAAATGAAAGGTATTTGTATCCCTTTGCCATCGCTCGACAAATGTAGAGAGCAAACCTTTATCAATCACTTCATAGCTAATGTTACACAACGACAACAATTCACTATTAGTTATAAGTGCCTCAACTTGAGCACAGGGCAATCCAATCCTACTCATTTTTCTCTCATGGGAGACCATTTTCAGATCTCCCCGATCCTAAACCATAACATCCATATTTTCAGAGAATAAGATGAAAAAACTAAATAACATTTATAGGTCTCAGTTTGATATACTTACCTCACCCTGTCACAGATTATAAGCAACATGGTCACAATAAGATAGTAATAGAGAACCATTAATAGGTCCTCCAGGGAATGTCCCAGCTTCACCAACATCAGGCACAACATCATCACCTCCTCCCCTTCCATCTCCTCTTTGAACAAATGTTGTGGGCGCCTCTCTACGATCTCCCTGAGAACTTGCCCCTAGTTCTAGCCATGAATCTGTGAACAACAACAAAATCAAACTACAAATTCCAAAAAAATAAAAAAAAGTTAATTTTCGTAGCAAATTGCGGAACGGAACATTCCGCAACTCTTTTTTCCTACGAAATGAGTTGCAGAATACCTTGTTCTGCAACTCATTTCGTACGTCCACCCTCGAATTGCAAACCCCTAAAAATCCCCCCAAATACTCTATAAATCCAAAAATGCATCATACATATCTCAAATAATCCTCAAATGCGTTGTTTGCAAAGGTTTACGGAATGAAAATGGCCACAAAAATGGAACCACGGAACGAGACTTGAGCTTGGAGGTGGAGCTGCACAACAAAAATGGGGGCAGTATCGTGGAGGAGAAGATGTGTGGGTTTTAGGGTTCAAGGGCATTTTAGTTTTCACAGTAAAAATTTAAGAGTAATATCGACCAAAATGAAAAATTTGGGGGTGCCCAAAGAAGTGTTTGGAGGTGCAGGAAGAAATAGTCCGAAAGATAAGGCATGCCCCATCTTATTCATTTATTTGTTTTTCTATATTATAATTTTTATGCTATTTTCTATTTTATAATAAAAACTTACACGACAAGCCATACAACAAAAATTATATAAATGAAGCATTGTTTATATTAAAAAAATTATAGAATAACTTATAAAGAGATAATACTTTTATTTACTTTCATATAAATATAATGATAAATTCACAATTACATTTTTATATTAAATTATATATATATATATATATATATATATTAAAATATAATTTATATAAGACAAATCATAATTTACTTACAGGACAATTCATTTTTTTATATTTTAAATCATTCAATCTTTTTATAAGAATATAATACTTTTATATAAAATAAAAGAGATAGTAGTCTCTTTTCTAAAATATAATAACAATATTATGAAGTGTGTACCATATTATGAAATAAAAATATGAACAAAAATGAACAAGAGATATGACAGTATATTTATTTTTCTACTGAGAATAATAGTAAATAGATGAATGTATATACAAGAAGTGTACACATGCTAGGTCCAGCTAAAAAGAGAGAAAGCAAATAAAAATATTACATTTTAATTTTTTCATAAAGACAAAATAACAAAATTGATGACAATTTGATTCTGCCATAAACACAAAGTAACATTATAAGAACAACTGGATCTAGAAGGTGGGTTGAATGGAGTTTGGACTCAATTTCCTATAAATAAAAACCACCAAACAAGACCGTTCAAAGCAAGAATATATAAGCACAAAAGAAGTAGTCTTATACTGGTTCACCATGATCTCTTGGACTATCTCTAGTTCTTCCTTGAACAAACTGTTTAAGAGGTTCCACTATTCAGAAAACCCTTATAACGAGTACACAAACCTTTCCAGATTATAATGAGTACACAAACCTCTCCAGGTTATCTGAGTACACAAACCTCTTCAGGTTTTAACGAATACACAAACCTCTCCAGTACACAATTTATCCAAGTTATATCAGTCTCAATCTCCCCATGAGATAAAGACCACTCAAACTTGAAAGAAACACTCTTAAAAGAGAGAACAATCAAAGCTCACAAGGGTTTACTTCACAATGGTGAAGAATTACACAATGGTTTTGCATAACCAAAACTCTATATGCTCTCACTAGCAAATTTATAATAGACACTCAAATATTTAATAAATTCTCTATTTATTCAATGTATTGTGTGATGTATTTGCTTCTTGTATTTTTCGACTGGAAATTGTTCTTTTATATTTAGCTTTGTAGAAACTAGTCGTTGGATGCTTGAATGGTAAATCTTAACCATCTAATGTTGAAACTAGTTGTTGGAAGAACAACTTCTATTCTTGATTTTGCATTAAAAATAACTTTATCTGCATATAAAAACAATTTAAAAAGCACAAGATATCTTTGATTCGAAATAATTAATCACGTTTAAATATTTCATAACAATTTGAATAATTTCTATTATGAACAAATTTGAATGTTAAAGCACAATATGCTATAAAATTTGATTTTGATATTTTTGTGAAAGACATTTTAACATGTTTTTCATATCTATAACTATAACAATTGTGGATAGCACAAACAGAAACTTTTAACACATGTCACCTCCACAAAAATCAACAAAAAGAAATACTTAAAAAAATTTACCTATAAAGGAAATCAGAACACGTGTCAAGCAGTCAACAGGAAATCGTGGAAGCTCAATTTGGTGACATGTGGAAACCACGCATTTTACTCTTTATGTACCAATTTCGAATTTCAAATTCAATCTCCAAACAAAATTTACTTATAAAGGAAATTAGACCACGTGTCAGGACACTAAATACAAATCGTGGTTGTCTCATTGTGAGAGACGTGCTTCTCCAATTTGTTAGTCTTTCGCGTCTCCTCCAGTCTCTATCAGTGCTCTCATATTTTCAAATTTCAAATTCAAAATTCAAAAGTTATTGTTAGCACCAGTGGACTACTGTGATGATTTGATGAAGCCAACCAAGTGAAGATGTTCAAGACCTTATTATCATATGTGGAATGCATGAAGATTTCATGAAGATTGAAGACTTGGTCTAGAACTTAGGAGTGTGTTGTGGGGTAAGTTTGAGATCTAATCAGTGATGTTTGCAATCTTAATCAATGATAAGCTCCACAAGTATTTTCTGAACTAACAAAAGTTTTGAAAAATCATTAAAATCAAAACTTGCATTTTGAACAACTGTTTTAACTAACTGGAGAAAAACAGTCGACTATTTGAAAAATCAATCGACTGAATTTTTAAATGACAGTTGTCTATAAATATCTGGCGCAAAATTTTTGAAAGTAACGAAAATCATTCTAAACATTTTCTGAGCACGAACATTTGAGGTTTCAAAGAGAGAAAAAGCGCCCTTGAGTCTAGTGATCAAGATCAACCAATGTTTTCATCAAAGAACTGTTTTCTTGAATTGCTGCTGGAGCTTTCATTTGATTGAGACAATTTCTTCACTGATTTGATCATCAGACTAAGCTTATATACCTTTTCTTTATTACCTTTGTAATCCTTTGTATAGAAGTGCTTGTATTGCTTGAACTGTGATAATTCTTTCACTGTATTGAAGGTTATTCTGTTGTGAGTTACCTGGATTGGTAATTCTATTATGTACAATGGGCTCTGTATAGGGTGTGACTTGCTGTGGGTTTCAGCAAGGGTGTTCTTGAAACACACAATGGGTTTCTGTGTGGTTTCTTGTTCTGCTGTGGGTTCAACAATGGTCTACTGGGGGTTGCAGTGATACTTTTCTGGGTTATACAGTGAATTTTGTATAACTGTGACTTGCTGTGGGTTTTAGCAAGGGAGTTCTTGAAACGCACAGTGGACTCTGTGTGGTTTCTTAGTCTGTTGTAGGGTCAACAGTGGTTGCTGCGGTGTGCAGTGTAGTCTTGCTGTAGGCAAGGGTTGTAAACTTGATCAGGTTTATCATTTTAGTGAAATCCTTACTGCATGTGAGGGACTGGACGTAGCCCGACTGTTGGGTGAACCAGTATAAAAATCTGTTGTGTCCTGAATCTCTCTTGCTCTCTCTCTTTACTATTCTTGTTAGATCGTGCTGAGTTTCTTGAATTTTCAGAATCAATTAAATCGTGCTAATTGAATAATTTCATCAACTTTCTGAAAAACATTTTTAGTAACAACTGAAAACACATATTCTGTTTTAGCACAGTCTACTCTGAATTGTTTTGAAATCCGTTAATAACCAGTATATCAGTTTCCTGTTAAATCTGCAGTTTCGAAATTTATTGGGTTTACTGTTTATCAGTTTGTTTTTCCAGAAAATTCTATCTTTAACTGTTGTTGATTGAAGATTGTTTTCATACACTTAACATAGGTTGTATTAGTTAATAAAAAGTTCTTTAATCAGTAAATCATTATAAACTTGAAGTTGATCTAATTCTTTGATTTCTTGATTCAACTTTTCAAGAACTGCATTTACAGTACATTGTGTGTTCAAGAACTATTTTCTGGCAACAGTTTACTGTATCTGATTGATTGACATTGTGCTGGAATTGATTTTGTACCTTTGTTGTTTGCTGAATATATCATCTTGATTAGTTTCCATAAAAAATATTCATTCTCCAAACAGTTTGCGAAAAGTTTTCAAGTGTTCAATTCACCCCCCCACTTGAACTTGGCCATAACATATTTTACAGTTATGACACCCGCTTCTCCCACATGTTCCTTTAAAACCATTTCAAACCCTAATCTCCATTCCAATTTCAAATTTCAGTGGGCCGAATCCACAGACAGTTGAAGCAAAGGGTGCAAGCCTCGATACTTGTAGCTCGCTATCATTGGAGATGAAGAACTCAATACCCTCGTCAAGGGGACCATTGCTGGTGGTGGTGTTGTTCATGGCGGGTGGTGAAGAAGATATAAAAGGTTTGACCTTTTCCTACTTTTTACTACCTATTTTGTTCGCAATTCTCACCTTAGATTTTCTTAGCACAATTCATAAAATGTATGCCTAAGGCTTCAATCGACGAAAAAGTAGGGGTATGGAGGTGTCGCTCATGACGGGTGGCGAAGAAGATCTAAAAGGGTTGAACTTTTCCTGCTTTTCACTACCTATTTTTGTTCACAGTTCTCACCTTAGATTTTCTTGGCACAATTCATAAAACGTACGCCTAAGGCTTCCACAATGGACAGAGAAAGTGAAGAACAAAGAAGAACCTCTAAAGATAAGTCCTTTTTATTCTCTTATCAAATTTACGGGTTTGTGAATGGCTTGAGATCTCACGGTTGAGTTTTTTCAGGTTTAGCTCAATACCACAGCTTCTGTGAAAGTAGCTTTTTGCATTCAATAAAGGTCTAATTTATTTAAAACGCTTTTCTTTTAGGATAGCTATGGGTTGCTGTTTTTAATGTTGAATGCTTTCTTTTGGGTTTGAGGGGTTTAAGATTTGGACAAAATGTTTATAATCTCATATTCGCATGTGATTGCATCTCCTTCTCTTTTTAATATTGAATGCTTCCAGGTATATACATCATATAATTTTCAGATCAAGCAAACCAACATAGCAATAGAATCACAGGCATGCGTAGAAAACAGACACAACAAGGACCCGTTGAAGACTAGCTTGAGCAAAATTTAATTCTTCTCTTTTCTTTTATTCTCCTGTAATTTGAGTTTCTAAGAACTACATTTATGGACTAATGGTGAATCTTTCAACTTATTCCTGTATTTTTGTATTTTCGTGTATTGTGTTGTTCTGTATATTTTTTTCTCTAAAGCTGTCTATTCTTTTTTATTAACACGGTTTTAAATCACTTTTAATTGAGTTTTAATCTCATTAAATTCTAATGACCTCCAGTTAACTCTTGGCACCTATGCTTGTGAATGTAATATAGATTATCAAATTCAAATAAAATAAAATTTTCAATTACTATTTTATTTTAATGAATAATTAATCTTTGTAATGTAATTTATTTACAATTAAATATTAAATAAGGTGACTCTTCACTTCAAATGAATGACTCTTCATTTGAAATGGGTGACTCTTCATTTGAAATGGGTGACTCTTCTTTTGAAATAGGGTTGAAACTTGGAAGGAACAGGAAAGGTATAGAGTAGTAGAAAAGACTCTTCATTTTTTTAATTTTAATTACAAGAATTGGATGGTGTTAGTTGACAACACATATAACAAGGTGATAATTTAATTACATTAAAAAAAATCTGGATACAATGTGTTAGAGACATTTGTGATCTTAAATCATGCTAAGAGATGGTCTCCACTTGCATGTAAACTTTATGCAAACCTGAATATGAAGAGGTTTTAACAAAAATTAAATGGAAGTAGGGCCCACATTTATGTGGAAACTAGATATTGGCACAACACTTAAATAAGGCACATGCAAATTGGCAGTGTAATTAATAAATAGATGTAAGTGTACCTCACCTGTGCATGAAAACTTGACACAACAATTGAACAAGTCACCTATTATTTGATTTTACAAAATTAAAACCCAGTTTCCCAGGTTCTAATGATCCTTACAGCTTTGTGTGTCCAATGATCTCTGAAAAGTCAGTCTTCATATTTAATAAATAGATTATTGAAATTTTCTCATTTTATTTTATATTATATTTTAATAAAGTTTCAATTTTTATGACATAATTTATTCAGAAATTGTTATTGAGTATATAATTTAACTATTTTTCATTAATGAATACTATACATTATTGTTTTATAATTAATATATAGTATTTGTTATTATTTTTTATCTTTATTTTAATTCTTCAAATTTTAACAAATCAAATTCATATAATATATATTTTTAAACAACTATTATAAAATTAAATAAGTTA
>Ga0099825_1000468_pt1 | contig 42657 bp, 19 predicted proteins | sample SiratroredBW_FD_76838 | JGI IMG/M metagenome (GOLD analysis project Ga0099825, IMG submission 76838) | Root nodule microbial communities of legume samples collected from California, USA - Siratro red BW | ecosystem: Host-associated > Plants > Roots > Nodule | place: USA: California | collected...
CAGGTTATTTTATATAGAATTGGTTGTCATGTCGCCTTCATGCTATGAATTACATTGTTAAGTTACTACTCTTTCCCATGCATTATTTCTATTGATGTTGAAACTACCAAAATAAAACAAATATTATTTCAAGTGTCATAGAATTGCATATGTTTTTCCTTTTTCATATTTAGATGTAACAAATGCTTTTGGAATTTGCATAAAACTATAGTTCTACACAATTTTGAAATAGAAATTTTAAAAGGTGAGAATGCAAGGAATTTAAATGTAAATTCAAGAATCTTAAATAGAAATGAATGACATAAATAGTAAAAAAAAAATCTCACAAACTCAAGTTTTAAAGTTTTCACTCATGACTTAGATTCATTAGATTTAAATCTCTCTATCTCATATTAACTTTATTCTATATGCTCATTCGAGAAATTTAACAAAAAAAACAGAATTTGTGCAAATATATATATCTTGAAAAAAGAAAACGATGAATGTCCATTCCTTAGCATGGTTTAATAATGGAACCTTGCAAATATTAAAGAGAGTCTTTTATTTTATTTTTTTTCTGAGATGGGTTGATGCAAATGGTGGAATGGTGAAAACAAATGGTAATCAAGGATGATGGAGTTGAGGTGGCAGTGTTTTCATTAATTGTACACTTGGATAGAATTTCTAATAACAAAAGATGGTGTAAAAAGTAACTTTTATCGTATCATAACCCAATAGGCCCTTTTTTTCATTTTTTTCTTACCAAAAAGAATATTAATTCTTTTAACATGGAAACTTTTTGTCTTTTGCTCAACTTGCGTATGCTCAACTAGTAATAAACATACATGTGTATTTTGGGTAATTCATGCGTATGTGTGTACGATGTAAACAACTCGTCTGGGAAAAGACAATTGAATGAAGGAGCAAATTGCAGGAAAATAAACTAAGATTGTTGGGAAAATTAAAGAAATTTCTTCCTTTCTTTCTCTGTTTTTAAGTATGGTCTTTCTGACTCATGTAAGGATGTGTATTCTGAATGAGTTGAACTTTCAACAATAAAACTGATTATGCTGTTAATTATATATAACAAATTAGTGTAAAAGTATTTAATACTGTTAATAAATTTTAATTAAATTTATACCCATCACATCCTTAAATAGTTTTAGGTAACTTGTCTCTTGCATGCATGCTTGAATTTTGTAGGACGTATAACCAATTACAAGAATGCACGAAAAATTGGTAGAGTGTCCAAATCCGATGTGGTAGAAAGAATTATTTAAGGGTTTCTTCCCTTATGTATATTTGAAAGTAATTTATTTTTCCCAAACGTAGTCTTAAAAAAATAATGCCCCTCTAGATTGTTTAGTTTTTAAGAGTTATTCTTCGAAAGTTTTCAATAGATAATAAGTTGTTTATATAGATAAATAAATAACTTATATGTATAAAAAATAAATAATGTAAATATATGATATAGAATTTGATGATCACTAATGGTTGTTTGGCCCTGAATGGAGAAATAGGTAGGAAGCAACAAGCAATTAGTTCACGAGTTGAGAGAGACAGTGAAAGCAGCCTCCACCGGATAAGGGTTTGTTTTCTTGTCATTAGTTTATGATTTTAAATTTGTGAATGCCTTTTTCTCTGCAATATCATAATATGCTGAGACATTTCTGCATATTGGCTGTGAAAATTGCATAAGGGGAATGTATTGAAGTGTGTAATGCAGCTACCAAATAATGAATTAAAATAATGCAAACAATACAGTCACGAGACACTACAAAACAAATCACCAACCCTCCTCTCTTTCTCTCTGAGCTGTGGCTGTGACTGTGCCTGCCATGTGTGGAAAACTTTGTTCTGAAATCTAGCGTACCTTTTCATCCTATAAATCAAAGCCTTTAAACAAAACCAAGGTTCCCAAACTCAAAAGTAAGCTCACTTTTTCCCCTTATTTCTTCAAAACATGGTTCCAATCTCCTTACTCAACTATGTTCTTCTCCTCTTTTGTTGTACTTTTTCCTTTAACTTGTTAACCACTCCTGGCTTTGCCCTCAACATTGGAGCTGAAACCACTGGAGTAGCTGTCTCTGTGGTAATCTTCTAAACAATTTAATTAAGCCTTAAACTAACGTATGCAGCCAGTACTTTTCCTAATTCTCTCTTTTTTTTGTTATTCATCTGCAGAGCAAAGAGTGCAGTAGACAATGTGAGTCAAGTTTCTGCTCAGGTACATCTCTAATTCTATGACCATTTTTGTTCTTACTTTGGAGATTTAGCTGATTGGATTAAGGTTTAATTTTTTTACTATGGCATGGGAACCAATAATAACACTTTGGAGTTTGGAATGACAGTGCCTCCATTATTGAGATATGGCAAATACTGTGGACTTTTGTATAGTGGATGCCCCGGTGAAAGACCCTGTGATGGCCTTGATGCTTGTTGCATGAAGCATGATCAATGTGTGCAATCCAAAAACAGTGAGTTCTCTAATTGCTTCTAAATTCTTACATCTTACATTATAACTTGCATTCGAGCAAGATTTGCTTGAATACTTCCAGTTTCAGAATCTATCGGATCTTAGTCTTTGTAAGTGGGATCATAATGTCCCTTCACAGATTAGATCTTCAATTCAGCCCTTTTTTGTACCGTGTTTGTCTTTACTTTGATAGGTCCGGCATTATCTTAAAACTCAGTTTTGAATGATCCATGATTACTTATTTTATACACGTTTTTGTATGAAACATATAACTGAATCTGTACTAAATTAGCTCTAATGGTAATGAACTATTGAAATAGATATGGCAGGAAATTGAATCGGTCAATGCACTTGTTGTTGCAAGCACATGGCTCAGAAAATTTAGGATGGACAGGTGAGAATTGAGAGAGGGAGTTAGGTAGTGTGTAGTCTAGCTTCTTGCTTAGCTTCTCTTTTTCTCAAAGGAGGAAGTGGGGTAAACACAAATATAAATAGCTTTTTCCAATGAAATTATATCCCAAAAAGTACAATTTTTTTATGGAAACTAAAGTTTCACTCATTTAGAAGAAAAACAGAAACAGAGCTGGACCAAACACTATATTAGAAGAAAAGGCAAAATATGCTCATTATTGTACAAACCAATGACAGTTGTTAAGGATTGTTTACTTAATTTCTTTTGATCAGTATACTAATGAATCCAGTAAATGCCGAGAAATTGATGGACATAAATAGAAACTAATCGTGATCTTTCATATATTCACCTCTTTTTTGGATGACTGATTCTACTACCGTAAGTTTGACCCTCATTGCATCCCTTCTCCTACACTCAAAGAATATGCATAAGAGGACATGTAAGTTATAATAACTAACAGTGAACTTTGTACCCCACAAATTAGTTTATTGAACAACTATTTTGTCGAATACTGAAATCTTGTAGACTTGTGTTATTGAAAAATAAAATGGAATTTTGCTTTTTGACTGAGTGGGTTGGTTTTCCATCCGAGATTCACACTTGGTGTAAAATCATCTCAAAAGCAACTATGTATAACGTGTTTTCAGAACACTCTTAAGTTATAGAACTTGGTTAGTGGATCTAAGCAGAGTGAATGGGGGAAATGGTAATTGATTAATGATGGTGGTATGCAGATGACTACCTAAGCCAAGAGTGCAGCCAAGCATTGATAAACTGTATGAATAACTTCAAGAACTCGAGGGCTCCTACATTCAAAGGAAACAAGTGCAATGTGGATGATGTTATTGAGGTAATACATGTTGTGATGGAAGCTGCTTTACTGGCTGGAGGGATTCTCCACAAGCCCTAGAGAGTGATGCTGTCTGTCTATCTCTCTGTCAAGTCTCCGGAAAGAATAGATATTTTCTCATTATTCCTATTGTTTTTAGTTGCTCTCTTACCAAATTAATCAAACTTCAATGCTTTATTCTATTTGTTCACAACCAATGTACTCTTTTCGCACACTCTTATTATTAGGTAAAGTATGTTTACTCATTCTTGTGATCCCCCACCTCGTATAAATGTACACTGCAAACACAATTGTTTATTCCGTTTTCCTTCTGATGGAATTAGTTTCGCTTTTTGAAAGATCTCCTTAAAGTTCTGAATGGTTACTATTTTCATCTATATAAACTATAAACAAATAAAGGTAAGCATGGATGAGCCAACTGCATCTTGAAAAGTAAATTCGATCATCAAAATTCATAAGCAAACTTTCTTTTCTACATTTTTTGTTTGTTTGGTGATGGTGTCCGACATAATAATCGAGGATAAAGCACTTGTCTGTCAAAGATTTTATCAATGGGAGTTCTACATAACTTACGTTACAAAGCAAGTTCAGCAAAAAGTTATTATAGCTTTGAACAAAAGCTTCTCAAGCGTTTCTTTGGTTTTCCGTTGAAATAAAGCTTAATGCATGTTTGGCTAAATGCAAAAATATCCTTGTTTCCTTTCTTGTAACTCACGCACTGACGTCCCTACTAATAACTAATCATAGCTTTGAGAAGTCGTAGTACATCATTTCAGTTAAAAGAAATATGCTGATTTTTTAAAAAATGAAGTGTACATATTGGGGAGAAAAAGAAAGTTAAAGTAGATTAAATGTTCATTTGATGCTCTGTAAAGCAAAACAGCAATACACATTTGAATAACACAAGTAATTTTGTATTACTGTATAATAATTACTAGACGGGGCAATACACAAAATTTACTACCATATCAGAAGCAACTAATACATATATCTGCCTGGTAGTAGAACTTTATCGGTTGGGATACTAAGTTTTTAAAGCTATCAATCAATAAAACAAAACTTTAGTAAGGAAAAAGTTAACTACATGGAAGTGAAACTCATAAGCAAGATAAATCCAACATAGTATGTGACTCCTTTCTCTGCTTCTCTCTCCATTGCTTACGAAACCAGTGTCGGTTTCCTGTCAGTTTCTACACTTTGTTTAGGTTTCACGGGTGGCAATTTTGCTAACACCCAGCTTGGTGAAGAATCAAGCCACAGCCCTTCGCCAGTTTCTTTGTGCTTGAAATCAGGAGCTTTTTCATTCCTCTGATCATCAAAATGAATTATTAACTCAATACACAAAATCCAATAAAGCGATATAAATTTTGTAAAGATTTAAGAACACAAGGACAATTCAGAAAATGGGTTACCTTATCTAATCTATTATCCCACCATTTGGCCGGATTTTGCACCAAATCATTCCAGGACACATCACCACCTAAAACCAGGTTGAGACAAAAAACAAAATATGATGACCAAACAGAAATGGAAAGAAAAATATGAGGAATCTTAAGTTGCAGGGCCACCAAAACAAACACGAGACATTGGGCAAACATAAAAATGGAGAGCATCTCCAAGCTACAAAAACCAAAACCATAATTTGTTTTGAATTAAATGTGAACCTAATCAGACCAAAAATCTGTTTGCACCAATTCTCGTGCATCTCAATTATGACTAATGATGCAAGGTAGGCTTTTATGACCAAGAGAAGCTATCTACACAAACCTTTACTATCCTTTGTTTTTTTGGACTTAATAACCGGAACATCAAATTCAAGCCCTTCTAGTTTGGGTAAAACCCATGTTGTAGCCTTGTTAAGCCAGAGGGAACCACTGCCATCCTTGCGCTTGAAATCAGGGTACTTTGGATTTACCTGTACTAAGAAGATAAACGGATAAAATGATCCTCCAGATATATTAGACAAAAGAGAGAAAGATACATCAAGTCATTAATCACTAGTTCACTACCAATCCATTTTGTTTGCTGTCACGGAAATCACACCACTGCTTTGGATTATCTAGAAGGTCTATCCAAGAACTCGTCAAAAAATCTGGATTTTTCTTTGTACTGGCTGTTAAAATAAACCAAATTGCAAATTGTTGGAATGTTCAAACAACCCAATTAGCCATTATTATAAAGTAGAAGAGGGTCAAGAGACATACTTAATGCGTATATACTTACATATTGGGTGTTTTGGTTCAGGTTTCAGGTCAATTGTCACTAACTCTAATTTCTCTTGGACCCATTTGGGAGTTGAGCTATTGATAAAGAGTAATTCACCATTTGTCTTTCTTTCGAAAGCTGCACCTTTTGGATTTTCCTACATTAAGTTGTAATGGATGTCAGAAAACAAATTTGCAAAAAGCATCATCAATCATAGCCAAATATTAAAGGCACATGACAAAACCAACCAATGAGAAAATTCCCCAACCTCTGTTGAACGAAGATCCCACCATTCAACGGGGTTATCAAGGAGATCCTTCCAAGAACTGTCTATGTCCAGCTCCTTACTCTGCTTGGCATGGATATTCTTCCTTGATGGATAGATGTCATGCTCCTCACTTTCTAATAAGATAGAAACAGAACAAGTCCAAAAGAAATGTCAAGTTCAAGTAAGTCATTGCTAAAACCGCACCGCACATTGCAACAAAATTTTCACTTTCACTTAATATCATGAATACTAGCTATCATCCTCTCATTAACTTGCTCTCTCGGGTTCTTTTCTTGTTCTGTTTAGGATCGAATTACATTTTTCTTTTACAAATTTAATTTAAGAATTCTCAAATAGTTGAGAGACATACCGACTAATTTTGGCCTTTCTTTTAGTAAGTTTTTAATATGAAAGAAAATAAATTAAAATTACGAAGGCAAAAGTATTGAGTCCGAAATTAGTATAATGAATGTTTGAGGATACACAAATTATATCCATGTAAGAAAGAAACGCATTTTTGCGGTGTCAATAATGAAGTATTGGCGAGATGAGAAGACAGCTAAGGGAATAAACGAGAAGGGAGGACTTACGAGAGAAAGGAAGTGTTTTGGTGGTTGAAGACGCGGATGTAGCGTTGAGTTGGGGATATCCTTGAACAAAGTTGAGGGTTTGCACCAAAACCTATTGCAGATAGTGAAGATAAGAAGTGGGGTGTAGCAGAAGATACGATAGTATAAGAAAGAGAGAGGTACCTGGATATTGGTTTGATGTTGGAGTTGTTGGGGGTGTTGTGGTGGATGAGGATGAGTGGTGAGATTTCCAGCAATGTGGATGAAATCGTTGAGTTTAAGATGGCATTTAGCGGTGTGAGCGAGATCACCCTCGAATATAAGCGGAATCCTGGCATGGTGAGATAGTGTAGTTAAAGTAAGAGCAGAGAAGAAGAGAAAGGAAATAGAGAGAGCAGCGTACGAGAGGGAAGGAGAAGAAGGGGACTCCTGGCGCGTGATGACGGCGGCGGCCCAGGCGTTGCCGTCGGGAGATTGGTGGAACTGAAGGGGCGTGAGGAGCTGACCGATGAGGCTGACGGCGTTAGCCAGTTTGGGCTGAAAAGGAATCTCCGGTGGGGTGGGTTTGGAGCTGCGAGTGGCGTAGGAACGGAGAAGAAGAATGAGAGGGGAAACCGAAGAATCCCTGCCACTTTTGCCAAACACTCGTGGCACCCAACAATTCATTTTGCTTACTACGTAGGAATTGATCAAACTATGAACGAATGAATGAAAGTAACACGTTTGTTTTAAGTTACCTAGTTTCACTTCCCTCTCCCTCTTCTTTGAAAAATATAAATAAATTAGGACTTTCAAATTCTAAATATTAATATTTGTGACTAAAGTTGGGAACTTTACACTAAAGGTAGTATTTTTAATAGTGGGTGGTGACAAGTAAGCAAAAGCAAGATAAGATCTGAGAGTGCAGAAGTGATGGGTGGAGAAGAAGAAGAAGAAGCTTCGAGAACTCCATTGCTGTCAGGCAAAAACCCTTCGGCTTGGACATATGGCAGTATCCTGGTGGTGGCTTCGATGTGGCTCCTGGGAGCGTTGGTCCTGGCCCTCTACTTTTCCTCAGTCCCCGTCTCCTCCTCGCCGCTCCCTCACCCCGTCGTCATCCTCATTTCCTCCGACGGCTTCCGTTTCGGATACCACTTCAAAACCCCCACTCCCAACATCCATCGTTTGATTCAGAACGGCACGGAGGCTGAGACCGGCCTCATCCCCGTCTTCCCCACCCTCACATTCCCCAACCACTACTCCATCGTCACCGGCCTCTACCCTCCCCACCATGGCATCGTCAACAACCTCTTCTTTGATCCCATCACCGGCGAAAAGTTCACCATGGCCAACCACGACCCCAAATGGTGGCTCGGCCAGCCCCTCTGGGAGACCGCCGTACTCAACGGCCTCTCCGCCGCCACCTACTTCTGGCCGGGCTCCGAGGTCCGCAAAGGCCCCTGGACTTGCCCCGAGGCCTTCTGTCAACCCTACAATGGATCTGTCCCCTTCGAGGACAGAGTGGACACCGTTTTGAGCTACTTCGATTTACCCCCTCACCAAATTCCTTCCTTTATTACTCTCTATTTTGAGGATCCCGATCATCAGGGTCACCGGGTTGGACCTGATGATTCTGAGGTCACTGATGCTGTTGCCAGAATCGACGCCCTGCTAGGGAAGCTCATCCAGGGCTTGGAACAGAGAGGCGTTTTCGAGGATGTTCATGTTGTTTTGGTCGGTGACCATGGCATGGTTGGTACATGTGATACAAAGCTTGTCTTTTTAGATGATTTGGCACCTTGGGTCCAGATTCCTCGAGATTGGGTCCAGTATTACACCCCATTGCTTGCTATTCGACCCCCTCCTTCTGTTGATCCAGCGCTTGTTGTTGCTAAGATGAAGGAAGGGTTGAGCTCTGGGAAGGTTGAGAATGGGGGGAAGTTGAAGGTTTATCTGAAGGAGGATTTACCAGAGAGACTTCATTATTCGGACAGCGATCGGATTACCCCCATTGTTGGTTTGGCTGATGAGGGTTTCAAGGTGGAGTGGAGTCGAACGGGTAAGAAGGAATGTGGCGGCGCTCATGGTTATGACAATGCGTTTTTCTCCATGAGGACTATTTTTATTGGACATGGTCCTAGGTTTCCCAGAGGGAAGAAGATACCATCCTTTGAGAATGTTCAGATTTATAATCTGGTTACTTCCATTCTCGACATCAAGGGTGCGCCTAATGATGGCTCTGCTTCGTTTCCCGATTCTGTTCTTGTGCCTTCTGCCTCACCAACCTAGATATTGGTCACGTAGGTATTTTTGGTTTTGCTTTACAATCAGAATTGAAGTTTCACATTCATAATCTATCTTCACCTTTAATGCAATCTTATTATGAAGGTTGTTGACATGAAACTTAATTTTTGTATTGCAGAACAGTACCAAAAACACCTATGGAACCTTGTATTGTACCAAATAAAACTCAGTGAGTGTTGTAGTAGAGATGCTCTGAAATGGTGCTGCAGAAGGAATAAGTGTATAATGTACTATTTCCACTTAAACTAATTTTAGTTTGAATTGGGTTAGTTTTCCTTATGTGTGGATGGATCCTCCTAATTTTATAATTTCACTGACACATTGCCTGCACTTTGCAAATGCATTTTACAAGTAACATATATTACTATATTATTAGGTTCAATGAATGGATGTTGACTAGGATCCACATGCAATATTTCCCTTTTGGATGATGTTTGGTGCTATAACAACACCTTCCTACTCTACCCTTTTGCTGCCATTCTTTTTTTAGCAGTGACAAATTATGTGTTTCCACTTTTCAAATGCCTACTGGTTGTTGTTTCAAACAGTGATTCCCTTGTTAACTTTGGCATTTCACTGAATTGTTTCTCTTTCCATTTCAGTTTGGAAAATGTCTTGGATGACAGTAAATGCATTAACTTACTAATATACTCTTCTCTTTTATTCTGTAAATGCATCTATTTCTGGCGTATCATTTGTATACTCAATTTATAACTGGAGCCTGTCTGCTTCAATGAATCAATAGTGCTACTTTTTCTATTCTACAATTGGTAATCCGTTTCACTCAATCCGGGATATTATTGCTAAATCATTGCTGCTAGATGAAGCTACTGCTAATTAGGATAAACCCTAATGTTGACCTTGTTTTTGGAATATTATTCTTGCAAGAAAGTATACCCTAGATTAATATTCATCCGTTTATGTGATGAAAACCTAAGCCAAAAGCTTCCTCGTGTTAGTATGTTTGTTTTGTATTCCTTCTATTTTTCACATAATACACGTTTTTATGCAGAACTTGTAATTGACAGTAATTTGAACATCTGTTTGAAGAGTTTAATAGTTGTAAACTAACAATTTACAGCAGTTTTATAATGCCATTTAATCACAAAATATTGTTTGCTTGATTTGTCCCCTACTGGGATTAGGGGTGTTAACTAAAAAGTATGGTTCAAACAAGTTTTTTATTTTTAAGATAGGTCTAGTAATATGGGCATGAGTCTATTAATCTTACGATTAAATTTTATTATCCAAGAGATCCAACACTAAAACAGTAATAATAATTTGTTAAAGATTAATTTATTAAGATTATTAAAACAGACTTCTAATCATTCTTTACAAATAACATTCAATGACTAAACAGAGGACACTCCTATTTAAACTGGTTTAGAATGATAAAAAAAATAAAGAAACTTGAGGGGCTAAGAGTAAAATCAATTTAATCAAAACTAAAAAAACAAGAATAGAAAAAATGAAAAGAAAAAAGAATGTTTTATTTGTTTTGTTGAATAAAAGATATGTTTTTAGTTATTGGTTTAGGATTAAATTCGGTCTTGGAGAATCTGAATTATAATCTCTAATAAAGTGTTTTTTTAAATTAAAATTTAGAAATGAAAAAAAAAGAAAAAGTTAAAATTAGTTTTGAATGAAATACTTTGAGGAAAAGATTTGAAATAAAATTACAAAAATTAAAAAAAAGGAAATTATATTGAAATTGAATTAGGTAATTAAGTGTGTGGAATATAATTATTTAGACCAGTACAAAAGTTAGATAAATTTTTAAAAAATTTATATTAGCAAAATTTGTAAATAAGAAGAATTTTCTGAAAAAAATGTATTGGAAAGTGTGATATATAATTGAATTTATTGAGTTGTAAAAATTATATTAATTTTAAAAAATAAGTTTAGGTGATATATAAATTTTGAGGAATAAATATTTGAATAAATAATTATTTACTACTACATATATTTTAAGCAAAAAATGTAAATAGGAAAAAATTATGAAGAATAAGATACAAGAAAGAATTGTAAAAAATGATGGAAAGTGTTTGATAAAATTAAAATTATTGAATTGTGTATAATGAATATGATAAATAAAATATTGATGAATTAGAAAAATTATTTTTGAAATAACGATGGAAAAAGAATATAAAAATGCATAGAAATAAACTTTGAGTAACATCATTTTATTTCTTTTATAATTTATGGGTATGATATTGATGTTTAGATATTAATATTTATGAATGTATAAGTTTTGACATTTTTATCATAAGTAATTTGAAAATTTATTTGGACTATTTATTATTTTAGAATTTAGTTTATATATATTATTAATAATTTTACAAGATAAAGCTTGAAAAGAAGTAAATTAGAAGTAGATAATAGTAGAATAAATAAAAATAATATTAGAATATTTAGTTAAAGAATATATATATATATATATATATATATATACATTGAGTGTGTGGTGAAAAAAAATATAAATAAAGAAAAATAAAAAATCATTTATTTAAATGTTTATTTAATAAGATGTTTATTCAAAACATTTCTATAGTGGTTGAATTTAACATAAACAATGTTATTATATTATTGGCGGAGGAAATGATTAACTCAAAAGAAGTTTACCATCTAAAAATCTTGTTATTAGATTTGATGAATGATAGTGTGGGTGAAAAGTTTTAAAAACTTTACATTATTTATTCTCATGTGCAAAAGGTTAGAAAAAAAATGTTTCTAATTATTTTTTCAAAATTTTTAAAAAATCATAGTTTAATTAAAATTTTATTACTTGTTTAATTTAATTGAGTTTGAGTTTTATTGTTTCTTTTTATTTTTCAGAAAAAATATAAATTTGTTGTCTTTATTATTTTTATTTTACTTTTATTAGAAAAATATGGTTTAGGTCTTTACTCTTTTTAGAATATATATATATATATATATTATGTTTTTATTTGTTTTGTCATTTTTATTTTATTTTTAGAAATTAAAAAATATAAAGTTTCATTTCATTTTCATGAATAAGAAAATAAGAAAGAAAAAAAAAGATAAAAAAAATGTTGGTCCAATTTTAAAAAGAGAAAGAGAAGACTGGAAAAATTGGTTAAAGCCCTTTGTTTTTAAGGAAAAAAATTTAACATTGAGAAATAAATTTTCCTTTTCAAATTGTGCTGATATAATTTTTTATTAACCTTTTGTAATTTAATGCAAACAATTGAAGGTACTATTTACAATTTATTTAAAGTATGATTTCCATATTAATTTTTTTTTCTAAATTTTAATAATATAAGAAAATGCATAGAAAGAAATGAAGAGTGTGGGAAGACCATTGATTTGTGTTGTTCTATCGTATCTCTTCTTCCTTCTTTCTTCATGTGATGTTGTTGTAGCAGCGCTCTTCACTCTCAGAGCCTGTCAATGGCACATCTTCACCTTCTCCGATTGCAATTCCGATTACCCTCTTCTTCTTCCTCTCTCTTCCCTTCCAATACCCTCTTCTCTCCTCTCGCCTTTTCTTCTCCTGCACCACCGCCTCCTCCCACTCTCGCCTTCGCCCCCAGAAAGCACGTTCTCTCTTTCAAGGTTACTTTTTTAACCCTTCCCTTATTCTCTCTTCATTCTCAATTAGGACCCACTCTTTCACTAGCTCTATTGCATCTCTTATTCTTAACGTTTCCCATTCCATTTTTCGATTGTGTTAATTGCATAATTCAAACCTTGTACGCGGTAATTTTCATATGTCCAGGATTAATATAACCAGTAATTTATATTTCAAAGGCTAATTTCATTATTTCCTCTATTGATTTTGGTCATAGGTTGCTGATATGCGCCAGAACAGTTTGGCTCTCACACATATCTGCATGCTACTATAATACACTACTATTCACATTGTTATTAATTTCTAGTTTCTAGGTCTAGCCATGCTTCCAAATTTAGTTTCTACTATAATGGCGGTTACTTTTGTTGCTCATACAAAACAGTTACAGTACTCGTTTAGTAACATAAAGTCGATACCTTTAGTTTTTTTGACATTTTCAAAAGATGCTAAAATAAATTACTTTAATAACCATTTTTTTGTTGCCATTGGAGGAGTACAATTACTTACCTCCTCCCCGCCCGTTATTAGAAGTGTGTTGCTGATTTCGATATTTGCTACTTAGTAGCAGGCATCTGCTGTTAAAAAACAAAAATTCGTACATAAATGGAAAACATATCAGTGCTATGCAGTACTAACAGGTCAAGAAAGAAGTTTGCTCAGGACTGTTTGCCATTTTAGAATGCTCTGTCTCTCTCAAGGTGATGATGCTATAAGTTTGCGGTGATCACCAATGTGTTATGTAGTTAGATGAACTAAACGCCTTAGTTGCTTTCTTGATCAGGGTTGCGCAAGCAATTGAGTGCTATTTATTTAGACTCTTTGACTGCTCCTAGCATTATCTTTAGAAGTAGCTTCTTTGTGACTTATATTCTAATTTTATCTTTGGACATGGGTAAAATATAATGGTTGATGCTCATCTGCGGCTGATGTTTGTTGCTTACTATTGCTATTAACAATTTTCCATTGCGAGTTTGTGTTTGGTCCATTCCATTCTACTCAGATGTTCTCACTAACTGGGCTGTCTGTGACAGCTTATGAACTTTAGAATGTTTCATTTACTGATGTGGATCAATGCTGAGATATTTTTTTCCTTTGGTATTTATTGATATATTTTATATGTGAATAAGTTAATTATTTTGAAAACATGCAGAAGGAAGTCTGAGTAAACCGATGACTATACTTTGCTTTTACTAGGTCTCGACTGTTAGTCAATTTTATGGTTACTGAAGTGTCTCAGCCTTTTTGTTTTATTTTACTCACTTCACTTCAGGTATGTGCAACTGTTGCTGAAACTGGTCAGCCAAAATGGTGGGAAAAGAATGCACCAAATATGATTGATATTCACTCCACGCAAGAATTTCTGACTGCTTTGAGTCAAGCTGGAGATAGACTTGTTATTGTTGAATTTTATGGAACTTGGTGTGCTTCTTGCCGAGCATTATTTCCCAAGGTTCTCTTTCTTCTTGACTTTCACCCTTTCATTCTTATACTTTTCAGAGGATTTTTATTTCCTGAAAAAGCACATGCTCTCTACTGTACTTTGTTGATAACATGTTCAAAATTAAACAACTTGTAAAATTATCGGTGATCTAATATGCATGGTCATCCAAATACTATATTGAGTATGGGCTGGTGTCTTAATTAGTGGATAGTGACATTGGTCTGAGTTGTTATGAATGTACTGATATGGATGGTTGGCATTCCTGTCTAGGCCTTGCTGGTACTGTTATAGTAACGTAAAGTAGAATAGGATCTGAACTGATGATTTGAAAGAGGCTATGTTTGAGATACTGTCTGCAGTCTGCACCCATACCTTCAAAACATATTTCTTAATTTGAATCAGATATTGATAGTGGCCACATATTAAATTCCTTTTTAGAAAGAAAACTTCTTTTATATGAGGATTAATAACAGTTATGTAAATGACTGGTTATATGTCAAACGTGGTTAACCTGGGTAACATGTTGTACTTGGTTCGGGGAGTGGTACTGATCTGCAAGTCAACGTTATGTTCTTTTTCTGTCCCTGGAAAAACGAAAACTTTGAATTGCATTGGAGATAATCATCCCTAAGCTCTTTTTCTCATATTTTCGGTCTTAAGTGTTAATATTGAGCTATTTACCCCAGTAGTCTTGCAACCATATTCACCTCAGGACCATTAATTAGATCTTCCCACTAACATGGAACCTGAACTGGCCATGTTGCTACACATATACAAAGAGGTTTTCTCTATTTCATCTGGATTAACTCCTCAAAGAGCTCAAAAACATTCATTTCCATTGATCCAAGGTTCAGGTCCTGTTAAGGTCAGACCTCACAGGCATCCTCATAGCCAGAAACTATTAAATTTAAGCCATGGTGCAAGATATGTTGTAGGAAGGGATTGCAATGCCTGGCACTTGTCCTTTTTCTTCTCCCATAGTCTTGGTGAAGAAGAAGGATGTCTGAGATTTTGTACAAACTATAGGGCTTTGAATGCCATTATAGGGTTGTTTGAATGGAGCTCAGTACTTTTCTAAGCTGGACCTAAGATTAGGTTACCATCAAATATTGGTGAAGAAAAAATAGGGATAAAATGTCTCGTGGTCTTCCCAAATTTTGGCCCCGTTGCTTTGGGAATTGAGAGACTCATTTCTCCTTTTTTATTCAATTTTGATGGTCGTCTTTTTCCTATAAAACAAAGGAATTCACTGTTAGTATGCCTCCAGATCCAAAAAATTAAAGTATTCCTGGAGTGTATGTTCTGTTTTATCATCTTCACTGCCAGAACGAATCTAAGTTGGGAAAATATTTGTAAATTAATTTATACTTTTTTTTTGCATGCTGCTGAAATTATATCACACTTATCCTGAATCTTGATGTGGATTTGGCAGTTATGTAGAACAGCTGAAGAAAACCCTGAAATTCTTTTTCTCAAAGTAAATTTTGATGAGAATAAGCCAATGTGTAAAAGGCTGAATGTTAAAGTACTTCCTTACTTCCACTTTTATCGTGGAGCTGAGGGGCAGCTTGAATCATTTTCTTGTTCACTTGCCAAGGTAATTCTTACAATTTAGTTCTGGTTATGCTTAGCAGTTCTGGCTTCAATTTAAGTAGACGAGCAGCAGCAGTTACTAATTGGTGGCTATTCTTTGCCCAAGAATTTTTATACCGAAACTTGGGGCATATTTTGTTTGACAAATATTTCTTGTTATCTGATGCGTTAGTAAATAATTAGAAAATTGTTATATTATATTTTACCTCTTTCCTATTTTCCAGGATTTATATAACAAACAATGAAAATAGAATCTTTATTATTCTCACTAGCTATTTCCTGTGTAAGTATTAGGAAACAAGAAACAAAGTAAAAAACGATTATCTTTCTGTAATTGTTTATTAAAATGTGAAATGAAAATAGCAAATATTTTCACAAACTGAACAACGTTCTTATTTTTCCAAGCATTATTATATATTACATAATCTAGAGGAAAGAAAGCTAAGGTGCATAAAACCGATGTAATGTTTTTTAACATTGATGATTCCAAGGCAGATTCCCTCTTAACATCCTGCACCATTTGCATAAAGACTTGAGCTAAATTGTACAGCAATAGCTGACCGCTAGATGATGTTCATAATAATGTCTATTTTGAGTATTTTATTAGCTGGTTAAATTAAGAAAAAAAAGAAAAGGATAACCAAGTACATAGAAACACGATCACTTATCTGTTTTTCTCATTAAGGTCAACACTTGCCTGGCGAAGCAAATATATGATTATGATGGATTTACAAGCTTAGAATAGTGGATAGAACCTAATTTTATACAGAATGCTGGGAGCCAAATCTTTTAGTTTCTTAATCAGCTAATGGTTGTGTTGTAAATTACAGTTTCAAAAAATAAAGGATGCCATCGAGATACATAACACGGCACGATGCAGCATTGGTCCACCTGTGGACATTGGCGATCTGCTTGCTGAACCTTCCTCTGTTGCCAAGGATAGACCTGCAGAATCCGTGTAAGCATAGTACTTGTATCTTCTCTTCTATTCACGCATTTGTATTATAAGCTGTCTCACAAAGGGAAACCCCAAAGAAGGTTTAATCCAGACAAACTTATGATATATGTACTCTGTATATTTACTACTTTGTTTTTTGCTTTTACAAGGATGCCAAGCAGAATTGTTTGTTCTGACTCATTCTTGACCATTCATTAGCTGATTGTAATCGAGTACTTTAAACTTCTTTGAAATTAAATGTTATGATTTCATTTTTTGCTGAATCTGGCTTGTCTGAAAAATATTTTAAATTAATTTAACTTTTAAAGTGTGTTTTTTTAAAATATTTGAGTCATGGAAATTATGTACTTCTCAATATTTTTTATTAATTTTGAATTTCATTAATCTAACTGTTGGACTGAATATTCTTATTAAGTTGATCAGGTTTGCGAATTTATATATAACTTATAAATTATTTAATGTTTCAGCATTTGATTGAGATAGTTTAGTAAACCTTGGTTTATGATTAATTTAAATCACGGCAGTATCTATAAAAAATAAAACTGGGAATAACAAATTTTGTTATCCATCCTTATAACTAGCTGTACACACTCATATCGCCTTACTAATCTGATGTGTTTGGAAATGGCCGTAACCAACTACAAACAACTCACCCGATAACTTCTCTCATATTCCAAATCCAACCGTTTCGTTCTGCACTCTTAACTGCATTAATTATTTTATATTTTGAATTTGCTAATCATAAAAATGAAAAAAAAAAAAAACAAGAAGCGATTTTTTTGAATGTTGAAAATAACTGTCTCCTAATGCACTGGAATTCGTGCTGCCAAAGTACTTCATACCAGGCCTAAAATAACTAGCAATTAAAATTAACATTAACATTATAATAAATGATTAAGAAAACTATTGCAAAATATGACAAGGAGAGATGAATTTTCCTTTTTCTAATAATATTGTATATCAATTTAAAATTTTCATTGTAAAGTGAAAATATTTATTTACCATGAATTTTGAATTTCCAATTAGAAAAAGAAAAAAAAAAAGTGTTTTTATTTGAGTGTATGATGTGTCGTGAGAGCTTGTCCTAGAAAAGCGAAGAGATCCACAACATGTGGGTTTGTTACGTGGCTGTTTGATTCCTTCCTTAGTTGAAGGAGCAATGGTTGTTTCCTAGGATCCGCCAAATTGCGTTCCCTCTTCCACCTTCTCACTAAACACACAAAAAATGAACACATACGGAACAATCTCACATGAGGCAGAGCCTTCATCAAATCCACACACAGTTTTCGTTTCACAGGCCAAAGAGCGCATTCAAACGGGTCTAGGCACAACAAGACCATGGAAAGAAATGCTCCAACCTTCTCATTTCAAACTTCCATCTTCCTTCTACGCTTCAATCCAAAGAATCAACACCAATGCCAGACATTTTCGTGCCAACTACGTCATCATCATACTGTTTGTGCTTTTCCTTAGCTTACTAGGACACCCCTTTTCTTTGATCATACTAGTAATTATGATGATTGCGTGGCTGTACTTATATTTCCTAAGAGATACCCCTTTGGTGATTTTGAGGTATGAGGTCGATGAGCGATTGGTGGTTATATTTCTGTTGTTGATCACCATTGGTTTGCTTGTACTGACGAGCGTAACCTACAATGTGATAGTAGGTATGTGTGTTGCCTTAATGCTTGACTTGGTCCATGCTGTGATGAGGGAAACGGAGGATCTGTTTACCATGGATGAAGAGGTAGGGGTTGTAAAGGGTCTTAGAGACGTTGTCAAAGTCCCTCTTAGACAACCTGTTTCCTCTTCTTTTACTTCTCAGAACCAAGTTCATTCTCCCTGATAGAAATGCATGCTATTGCCACAATTCAACTAGAATCAAGAGGTTGTAAAGGGTCTTTTGTATTTCTTGTCACTTCCCTTCTTGATTCAAAATTATCCAATACATTGTTCATCCAAATTGCATTATCTTTTAGTCATTTCTCTAGATCTGAAAAGCTATCTTAATCCAATGTAATGCAGTTTATTGTGACATGTGCTGAGTTGAGAATATTATTTGCCTTTATTGCGGGTAAAACAAGAGTTGAGAATATTATTTGGGTGAACCAAGTCATTTTTGTATTTTTCTAAAGTCAGTAATTGGCTGCATATATAGCTCAAAAGCAACGGTTGCGTCCGAATTGAAACACTTTCCGCTGCAGTTTGTACGCATTCACTCGTGGAAAGGTGTCATCAGAGTGGCAGTTTAGAGGGTTAGCAAACGCATGATGGTCAAGACTCCACCATCATACCCTGCCGATAGCAACTACCACAAATGCTTCAAATCACAATTCAGTCAGTTCCAAATACCCCACCATTCGATTTTAATACAACGCACATAGTCTAGTAGTTGAACAAGCCATGATAGACACACTCTTATCTTGATCACAATTACTTCATTTATGTTCTCTCTTTTTCGACTCAATCTACGTCACAGATAAGGGAAAAGCTTTTGCACTCACTAAATTCTTTTTAATACACAGGGAAAGACTTAAAAGCATATGAATGATAAATTATATAATGTAATAAGAGAAATAATAATGATTATGAAGTGTTTGGTTTTAAAGGGGGGTTTATATATTATAACTATTATTTTTGTTTTTAGCCATAATGTCAAAGTCTTCTACAATATCACAACATTAATAATTACCATACAATTGCAACTAAGACCACAATTTTAAACCAAATAATGACTAAGTAGACCTACTCAACGTGTCTAATCTGCTTTCCTCCTGATTTATTTTAAATCACAGTTGCCCCAAAAACGTAACATCAACCATGGACACTGACACTTTGAATGAGTACTAAGAAAAAAGGAAGGATTGATAATGGTGGTGGTGGGTTCTGATAATGGTTGGAAGAAACATGAGGAATGATTCCACATAGAGAAACATAGTTGACATTTGATGAGGTGGCAGAAGATATCTGAGCATAAGGTGGCTCAGAAGGACTGCCATACGGAAGCTTTACCTCCTCCACTCCACCACGTCACACCCCACCAGCCACTGCAAAAGAGAGGTGGTCCAAAAAAAAGCACTGGGACATGCCTCATATTTTGGCACCCAATCAGAGAACGAAAACAACTTATTTTGATAGCATGACACTGATTTCAACTATTTCCCTAACGCTGCATTAAAAAGGCTTCCTTCAAAGAATGGCATATGGGGGATATGAAGAAGGAGTTCTTCCTGCTATTTTGATGATTAACATAAAGAAAGAAATAAACAAAGCCAAGAAACATGAGTCAAATATAATAATGTACACAGATAACAATAGTAATAATAATTATTAGAAGCACAGTATGGGCATTATTATACACCATATTCATACGTGACGATAACAGAGGTATATTGTAATGGTTTTTATTGCAGAAGAAAAATCAATGTTGTTGATGGTGGTTCAAGATGAGAGAGAAGAGGTGGCAAGAAAGGCCCTGAAGTGGCAGTGAGGGGAAATGGAATGGAGCAGCAACCTCGCCGTGGGCTCCTGTTTGATCACCGCCCCCTCCTTCTCCACCAACACGGCGGCCACAATCTCATCATAGGCGCCGCCGCCGCCGACAATGAAGGCCACCAGGGCGGCCTGGAGCGGTCCCAAGCTGGGGTTATAAGCTGCAGACTCAATGTAAGACCCTTTATAGACACTCCCCTTGGAATCGAGAAGGGCGACGCCGGAGGGGGACGCGCTGTAGGGCGCGTGGGAGTTATTCGCCGCCTCCAGCGCCGGAAGCGTTAGATTAGGGTTGGTGGTCTGGGGAATGGGAGTGGGAAGAGAGAGGGCGTTGTGGCGAGGCTCCAAGAGGAGAGGGGCGGTTTTGGGGAGAAGATCGTGGGGGCCGAAGCGGTGGGAGAGGAAGTGGGAGAGAGGGGTGAAGTCAGGGTTCGCGTGGGAGGTGATCAGGATTTCGATGTCGGGGGCGTCGCGGAGTTCCTGGAGGAACTGCCGGCAGTGCCCGCAGGGGGCGGCGGACACGGCGAAGGAGTCGAGGCGGGTCTCGCCGTGGAGTGACAGGTTGGTCAGGAGGAACTGCTCGGCGTGGATGGTGTGGTGGAAGGGGAGGCCCGGGAACTCCACGTTGACGCCGACGAAGATGCGGCCGGAGGCGCCGAGGCCGACGGCGGCGACGGGGAAGTTGGAGATGGGCGGACGGGCGAGGGATTGAGCGGAGGGGACGAGGGAGGGGAGGAGTTTGGCGATGGGAGAGGAATGGGCTTGGGCCTCCGATGCCGATATCACGAATCTGGGCTTGGGCTTGGGCTTGGGCTCGGACTCGGACTCCTCCATCTTTGTTTTTGGAGTTGCAGTGAATGAATGGTTTTTCAACTTCGCAAGGGTTGTTATATAAAACAAACAATATCTTCAATTTTAAAATGTGACGTCATAGCTACTTGTATTTTTGTCACACAAGACAAAACAAAGCAACATAAGTGGTAAACTTGGTTTGGTGACCTCAATAATTTAAAAATATCTCAAACATTAATACCTAACGACCTTCATTAATCTAACATGAACTTTATTAACTGCGTGGAGTGCAGCTGTAACCCAAAAAGATAAAAAAAAAAAATTTGAAAAAGAACGAAAGTTTATCAGCAAAGTTTCCTTGGAATGCATGGGAAAATAATTCGGAAATTTCTTAACCTAATAGAAGGAATTAAATTTAAAAGTGAATAGCTTGCCGTTTAAAACAAAATTTGATTATGTAGTTATGTGGTTGGTTTTCATCTTTAAGTTGCGTGTTACGCTGTAAAAAGCAAATGGAATTGAAGAAGGAAAATCTAGCATCGAGACCGTATAGATTACAATATGCTTAATTAACGGTAGTAGTTGCATTTTAAAAAAAGAAACCTTCCCATCTCAAATCATTGTTTAATTTTCTTCATTTGTCGTTTTGTTGTTTCTGTTACTTCTACCACTTGTCTATTAAACATAGGAGAAGTATTTTTCAAAAGATTTGAATAAATCAAATATAGTTAAATATGGTAAATGTTATGTAGTGTTAACATCTTTATTTTTGCATACTATTGAAATAAATTCAAAAGATTTAATATTTTTATTTTTATATACTATTACAATAAAATATAATTAAAATATATTTCCTTTAATATTAGTATAAATACTACTTTCAAAATACAAATTCTTGTAATATATATTTATCGTCAATTAACCTAATACCAAGCCTATATTTAGAATAGAACAAGTAATATTATAAGTTGATGGCCCATGCCATGATTCCCAGAATGAAATATCTCTTGTTTTTCCTATTTATCTTTTAGATAAAAACGGATAGAAGTAGTTTGGGGTTTGGTTTGTGGCATAAAAACACTAAAACTTGCTTTCGATTTTGAGGTCTTTGTTTTGGATTGATATCTCAACCAAAGACTACACTATTCACTGAAAACAAACGATAAGATAGATTTATCACATTCACAACCAAAACAAGACTTATTGGCGGTCTCAAATTTTTTGTTTCAATAATTAAATATGCAAAAGTCGTGTTTGATCTAGAGATCAATTTCCTTGTATAATATTGGGGAGTTGTTTCTTAGTAATTGTCCCACAACGAAAGTGTGGTTTACATACTACTAGAAGGGGTGAGCACCCTTTTTGTACAAAAATTCATTTTTCTATCATCTTGGCTCAAGTCAACTCTCCAGTAATTTCATGGAAGATTCTCAAAAAAAAAAACTATTGCTGTTATTCAACATCACTCTTCCCAAGTCACTGGTACTGGATTAGAAAAACCAAAAACCAAACATAAAATAGTCAAAACTGGGGACTTTGGAACAGTGAAACATCTTATTTGTATCTCTTTTATTGTATGCATTTTTTGTTGCGCCAATGAACTCTTAGGTTGGAATTTGGCTATAACGAAATTAGTTTCCACATTTATATTCATACGGTCAAAATTTATAAATTTTAAAATTACTACTAGTACACTGAACTACAAGATCGCATTTTTAATACATTTATAGTTTTTAGTAAAAAAAAAAAAAAAAACAGAGTTGCAAGAACTTATTTATTCTTGTGAATAATGACGGGCAAATTAGTAAATTTAGTTTCAGAAAGTACATAAATTTTGAATTTTTATCTAAATAATAATAAACTAAAAACAACTTTAAATATAATTTTATCTTTCACCCCTCGTCTTTCTTTAGTTTTAGAAAAATAATCGTTAAAATACGTACGTGAAGGTTAAATTATATTTTCCTGAAAATATGGATGAAGAATTATATTTGAAGAATAATTTATGTGAAACGCAAAAGGAATAGGAAATTAAAAAAATGGATGGAAAATTTACAGGGAAGGTAGTGGGGTTGCAGGCAGCCACGTAGTGCATATGTATGAGGTGTCGTGTTGTGTGTTGTGAGATGAAGATGTCTGAGGATAATCCAGCAGTGACAGTTGAGGAATTGGTTCGGAGATGGCAAATGTTGTTGGACTAAGGTTGCCATTGCCAGTGTTGGGTTGTGTCTGTGTTTGTCACTCTTCAACCTTTGCCACTAGTCTTCCAATAAAGAAGTTGAATTGGAAAGCTAAGGGTCCTCGTCGCATGGTTTTGGGGCTTGGAGCTTCCTTCTTCTCTCAATTTTTCACCATGGCTGCTGCTTTGGGTAGCAAGTCCTTCATGGCCTCCGCAAGGATAAGGGCTGGTTCCTCAGTGGATGAGGTCATCATTTCATAACGCTTCTTTCCTTTTTTTATGTTTCATCATCTCAAGTCGAAAACGCTGCATTACATATATAAGTATTTTTTGTGTGCCACTTGTTGTTTGAATTATGTTTGTTTCTCATTCTTTGTGCTACGTTCCCATTTTACAGTTGCTGAAGAATGTTGATTGGCCGGACCAGTTCCCCTTTAAGGAGGAGGATTTCCAGCGCTATGATGAGTAAATTTCTTCACTAGTTGCTTCAAGAACTGTTATTCCTTGAAGTAATTCTGCATAGTGTGATAGGAAGTGATTGTATGGATGTTATTGTTGTGTTGAAATTTCTGTTTTGCATCTTTTGACTTGTTCCTTTTGTTTCTAATGTCATTATTATCTGCTATCTTCAAGTACTGATTCTTTGCTGTTTGTAAGCCACCTGTGGCTTCAAAATTTCTTATCCTCCTTTTTTTTTTGTTAATCTTTGTGTATAATATCAAGAAATTTTCCCCTCAGGACACCTGATTCCTTGTTCTACGATGCACCTCGATTTGTGACACACATTGATGACCCTGCAATTGCTGCTCTGACTAAGTATTACTCCAAAGTTTTCCCACCTAGCAACACTCCCGGAGTAAGCATCTTGGATATGTGTAGCAGTTGGGTAAGAGTTTCAGTACTATAACTCTGGTCTCTCCGAAGTTGCATTGCATTTACATATTGTCATAAATCTCCACTTTGCATTAGGTCAGCCATTTTCCACCAGGATACAAGCAAGAACGAGTGGTGGGATTAGGCATGAATGAAGCAGAGCTGAAGAGGAACCCAGTAAGATAATACTGTGTAATGTGGTGATCATTGATCTTTAATTTTGGGACTGAAACTGAATTTGGTATTCTTAAGGTGACTCTTAGATCATTTTTCCATATCCGTGTGCGGCCCAATAGCCTGAATTCAGATAAAAAATAGTGATGTAGCTATATCTCAAGATTCTCAGCATTTTAATTTTGACAGAAACGTGGACCTGTTAATTGAAGTTGTTGATGTTGTAGGTTCTCACAGAGTGTGCTGTGCAAGACTTAAATGTGAATCCCAAACTCCCATTTGAGGATAACTCTTTCGACATCATCACTAATGTGGTAAAAATACTTTTCCATATAACATAACTTCGATATTTGAAATTATTTCAAGTGGTGCATGTAATTTGCTTATATCACACATTTAAGTTGCTCATTTGTCACTAATTTGTTTAAATTTTATTTTTCTTTCAATGTTTTGTAATAAGTTTTACCTTCTCGATGATTAAAGCTAAGAATTCACTTATTACACTCTTAAGTTTTTAGCATTTGGTCGAAAGAAATTTCAGGTATAGACCTCTTCAAATATTGATGATACCACTATAATTACCAGTTGTGACATAGATGCCGATTGTATGTTAAAAGGATGGATAGGAATAACTTCATCAACTATGATATAAATTTTTAGACCTACATATTTTGGATTAAAAACTGCTAACTAGTTTTAGGTGATACTAGTGTATTGATGAAAACGGCTTCTCTTGTTAAATACATTGATTGTTTCTTTACTAGAATATCTGATTTAAAGCACTAGAAATAGGACTGTTTTGTTTTGGAACAAGAGACTTCAGGTCCCCCCACGCCATTTAAAATCTTTTGGGTTTAGAAGTGCGTCTGAATTCTTGGTTAGCATATATGTCAGTGATTTAATGGGCCTTAATAATTGAATATGCCCTTCAGGTCAGTGTTGATTACCTTACAAAGCCACTTGATGTTTTCAAGGAGATGTGCAGGGTTCTCAAGCCAGGTGGACTAGCCATAATGAGGTGATAATCTTTTCAGCCATTATGGAACTACCTACCAGTTTTATGAAATCTGATAATTGAAAAGAAGACTTGCCACAAAATACTTTCGTATAAAATCACCTAGTCGTGGATATTTAATCATCTGAAATAAACTAAATAATCTGTACTCTGAAATTGTCTGGACCGACTCTTCTAACCATCTTGTATCTACAATCAATATTCCAAGCACTTTCGTATGAAATTACGATTTCGTGGATATGTGATCATCTGATCCAAACTAAATAATCTGTACTCAGAAACTTTCTGGACCATTCTTGCCATCTGGTATCTACAATCAACATTCAAGATCAGAAAGCTATGTCTAGAGGTTCCTTGACGTGTCTAGAAAAAGAGGAAAATAGATGCTAAAGAAGGCTACACGAGAAAGCTTATGTGCCAGACATATAGATATAATGATGTATTTTATACTGAACCTAAATGTTTAAAACCAATGAACTTAGCACAAAGCAATCTTCCAGAAATTTCATACTAAAGATGCAACTTCAACTGTACTTCACTAATTTACACCATTAATTTTCATAAAAATGTCACTTTTAGTTATAGATGCCATCATGCCAGTTTATACAGTCAATGAATTTTTAACAGTCATCTTGTTTAAATTATATTCAAGATCTGTTACTCCTCAACCACTGAGATTCGCTCCCAAATTGTCATAATGTACACAATTGTTCCTTTATTTCATATTTCATATAAACAAACTTTCATCTTTACACCAGTGCCAGTTCTCTTTTAGATGACGTTTCATCTTTTATTGATTTTGTACTGGCATGTCCTATTCTACTCATGATGACTTCATTGATGATTTTAGCTTTTCAAACCGATGCTTCTGGACAAAGGCCATTTCTATATGGACATCAACTGGGGATGCTGATCATATTATGATTGTTGGATCATATTTCCATTATGCTGGAGGATTTGAACCTCCTCAGGTGGTAATTTCATAATTGATATTTTCTTTCCACACTCAAGTTTAGCACTAATCTTTAAATTCCTTTCTAAAATCTAACTTTTTCCTCCTTTGTTGCATATTTCGCTCTTTAGTTTTCAGAGCAGCACTTCCTGTAATTTATCTGAGTCATTACTGGGCCTGCAACAAAACTAGTTTGTTTGTGATTAATCTTGTATAGTCATCCGTGTTTGACATGTTTATAAGGCATTTTTTTCTCCTTAATTAAATATGTCGCCAAAGATCAGTTAATTAACATTCTATAGCTTTTTCATTCAATGCTGAAGGGTACTTTCTTTCACTACTGTTCATCTCCATGTATAAATGAGAATTTATAAATTCTACTAGGGTCATAAAATAATTATAATAAGTCTCTGTAATGTTTGATATAATATAGCAGTGTTACTGCTGATGTCAATTCTCCAAGGTTTATTGCCGTTCGCTTTTTTGTGTAGGCTGTGGATATATCTCCTAATCCTGGACGCTCAGATCCTATGTACGTTGTGTACTCTAGGAAGCTCTCTACTGCTTGAGAGAAATATGAAACGAGAGTTCGTGGCAATATATTTACAATTTTACTTATTATCACTTATCAGCAGTGAATCTGGTGGGAGAAATTCGTTCTTATAATCATATTGCAATGAAATTTTTTTATAGCATTGCCCTTCATAGAAATGTACACAAAACTCCTGTTAAAATGTTTTGTTGTCTCGTGGAATACCAATATATGCAGTAGGTAACTAATCTATTGGTGTTAGTGAGTGTTGCCACCAGCATTGGACACACAAACTGAATTCTTAGCTCTGTTGGTTTTACTCTACAATCATTCATAAAATATTGCTACTGTGGGAAGATCTACCTTTCGGTTCATGGGAGATCTGCAAAACATTAGAATTCAAAAGCACTTTTCTTTATGGCGAGTGGTGTCGGTTGCCTTTACCCTTTTTCTTGATCAACATTAATTTTTTGCTTTGGTAGAGATCACAAATACATTCCACTGGAGGAGTCAAATAGGATCATTATGACTAATAAAATTCTCTCTTGCAGTGTTTAAGACAATTGTATATTTAAGATTCAATTTCAAGAATCAAGATTATTGGTTAAACTATAATTACTTCAAATAATTTGGTCACGCATTCAAAATACAACTAAAGTGGTATGCTTGTCAAGATTGCAGATACCAACATCTAAGTACCGAGATTATTGTAAAATGCATATAGAAGTCATGGACAATTTGGCATATAAGAATTACTATATACTCGTGAAAGCTTGAATCAGGATTCTGACTAGTTTACTGTTGGAAGCAGCTCGACGTTTAGGTGGACAGTTGTTATCTGCAGGTAGGTCACAGTATCAGAATTGGATGCCTGCTGACCTCTAATTTAAACACCAAATCATCCATGTCATATACGGTAGGCCAAGTTTGAGGAATAAGACATTGCTGATAAAAAAAAAATGTTTCAAGAATAAGATAAAACCAGGTCCCGCCCACTTCGAACATCACGGGCACTCTTCTTTCCCAACTCCTGTTATGCTATAGAGAAACTTCACAACTAAGCCACTCCAAAGGGAAGGAGCTAGAAGGATATCATGTTTCACCGAATCGCTACATTAGTTTTAATAAAGATCGGCAATTGAAGGGTCCTTGAACATGCAATATCAAGCTTTGATGGACTCAACACGTGGCCTCCATAATCCCAGCCTGTACTTGTGTGTGTATTTCAATATTAACTTCCTCTGCAAAGCAAAAACTAGTCGTTAGGAAGTGTTTGCAAGTTAACTGAACATTTTGTATGTCTTGTGGCTAAATCAAATCATTGTATCTTGAAATCCATGTAAGTACAAAAAACCCACTCCTAACAGAAGGTGAAGATCATTTCAGTCCCAATCAACAAGTCATGAGATCGAAAATGTGACCTGAATTGTCTCACATCACGACAAGGAGTCATTTTACTTCAAATATTAGAGATTTGTGCAAATTTATCTTGGATACACGAATGTAAGACATAGAATACAAGTTATAGTGGCATATACGATAAGCCATGTTTGGACTCTGGTAAAAACGGTAATTTAGGATCATAAAGCCTGACTTTGTTTTAATGGATGGAAGGTAGTGTGCGAGGATGAAGGTGACAATAGTACATCAAACATCTTAGAAAACACAGACAGATGCAGAAAATCGAATCACTTTAATGTCTAACAAATTATTTTGTAAAAGACATACATGTTTGCAAGGAATACCGAGCTTCTTGAGCTTGAGAGTGCGGGTGACAAGAAGCTTCTGGAAATCTCCAATTTCGGATTCGAGCTTGGGAACGTGGGACTCAACCCCTTTCCCAATTCCGTTCAGAAACTCCGGTATTCCAACCTTCACTGCACATAGCGCCAATCAAAAACATTAATAAGTCGCTCACAGATTAGGGCGTGTTTGTTTGTTTGCAAAGACGAGAATAGAGAAAGAGATTACCAACATAGGGCGATGATTTGGAGAAGAATCTAGAAGAAGAATAAGGCGTAGAGTGTGGGAGTGTTGAGATCAAATTAGCACCTCCTTTGCTCATCATTCTCTGCAACTGCAACCATGCCATTCCCATTTTTCTCTTCAACATTTAGCCAAACACCTCCCAAGCTTCCCCAGGCACCAGAGGTTCATGCAGGGTTTCGACTCTGGCATTTTGGACTATGTCAAACTACGCCGTTTCCACTAAACGACATCGTTGCAGTTACATCACCGTTTATTAAACAAATAATACAATTTTCTAAATGTTGTTCTTTTACAAAATATAAATTTACATAAAAATAATTTTAATTCTACATACATATATATAATCAAATCCTAAAAAAATATTTAATTATTAATTTCTTTTACCAACAATTTTATTTTAAAAATAAAAATAAATAATAGTACATTATATATAATAATGATCGCCCCAACAAAATATAATATATGTACTCGTTATTCATAAATATTTATTAAAACTATTATTTAATATTCATTGTAAATATGAGCCATGAATTTTGTATTATTTTAGTATATTGAATAGAACTACTTTTAATTCAAAAACATGTGATCAACTTATAAGTACCGAGATTATTGTAAAATGCATACAGAAGAAGTCATGGACAGTTTGGCATATAAGAATTACTACATATATACTGTGAAAGCTTGAATCAGGATTCTGACTAGTTTAACGTTGGAAGATTTCTCCCTTTATCACTTCTCATAACTTTTCATAGCCTTAAAGAGAAAACCACCTAGGAATATATACATTGGAATAAGAAATTATGAAGATCAATTTGACAAAAAAGAATACAAAGAGGATCAAACCCAACCCCCTTTGTAACGGCGGAAAAGGTCTTGTGTTTGTGCATTTTTGAAGGCAGTGCAGGCAATTAGATAGACCCAGATGAGTACAACAACTGACACCATCAAAATTACATTGGCTTTCCTCCACTCTTCTCTCAGATTCCCCAGAAGTCCTGCCTTGCATGCATTGCAGTTGTAGCAGAGTTGATTCTGGTCATTACTCCACAAGTAGCAATCAGGGTCTACCATTGGATTCACAGGACTTATCCACAATATGGGGTTCACATAATTGTATCCGCAAGCACTTGGAGGTTTGCAGCATCCTGACTGTAATACGTCATTACTGGATTAAGAACATGTCTTTCATTTTCTAAGAAAAAACAAGACACGGGACTATATTACCAAATACCAAGAGAGTTGAAGTACAAAATATGTTTCATGTCTCTCAAAATTTGGTTAAAATTTGTCTTAGTCTTTGTACTTTAAAAATGTAGTGTTTCTACTTGTTGGTAATATGTGAATTTAATCCCTCAACGTAGTATTTTTTTTAAGTTTCAGGAAAAGGGACAACATCCTTTTTGCTAATTATAAAAATATGATCACTGAAGCCATTATTTTTAAAAATCAAGTCCAATTTTGAATAAAGCAGATATTATCATAAAGAAAACAACCCCGTGATATACAGCCCAAAAGCTGGCAACCACAACATGGCTTTGTTATCACGTGGAATAAAGCAAGCGAATGAGCTGAAATATTGTTGGCGTATTAATTTATTCTGCTCCCAAATTTCTCAATTTCTCTAAAAGTAGGCCAAGTTTCAAGAATAAGATATTGCTGATAAAATAAATGTTTCAGGAATAAGGTAGAAAACCAGGTCCCACCCACTTCGAACATCACGGCCACTCTTCTTTCCCAACTCCTGTTATGCTATAGAGAAACTTCACAACTAAGCCAATCCAAAGGGAAGGAGCTAGAAGGATATCATGTTTCACTGATCCCTAATTAACCATCTCATGTCACCTAAATCAGAATTCTTATTCTTAATTATTCAGAGTCTAATGAAAATTCTAATTTAGCAATTTAAAAGCCATCAAGTCCAAAGCTTATTCGTGTGAATCGCTACATTAGTTTTAATAAAGATCAGCAATTGAAGTGTCTTGAACATGCAATAATACGTGAGATGTGAGTATGAAATACGTGGATTTAGACAGAGAAAGGACTTAGTAGTGCAAGTAGAACTGAATAACTAACAAAGTCAACATATTGGTTCTCTTAACTATAACATGGTTAACAAAGTGAATCAGTGTCCTTGTTTATATTGTATGAAACAAATGGTGGGGGAGAGAGTAACCTGTAAAGGAGAGATATGCGAGTTGAAGAACTGATCAGCAGATACGTAATCCTGCGTGAGCTTAATGCAGACATTGGAATCAGCCAAACAAGTGGTTATCTTGTTCCAACTCCGAGAAGTGGTGATATGGTTCCTTAGCCAGGGGGAGAAAGCATCGAGCATGGACTCCTTGAAGCCTCTTCCGGGGACATGGTAGGTTCCATCAGGTCTAGTAACGATGAAAGAAAAGAGGAGGATGAAAAGGAGAAGAGCGATGAGAATGGCCATGCAACAAAGGTAAAAGGCCAAGAGGCCCTGCTTGTTCCAGTAAGCACCGACAAAGCCAGCCAGAGAGACGAGGAGTACGAGGAGGCCAAGGATGAGGAGGTGCCAGCGGAAGTTGTGGATGCACTCGTTGTCTGGTTTGGAGGCCAGCCATAAACCTGTACCTATTATGGGTATTGAGGCCAAAAGGGCTATGAAGTTCAGCACCGCAGTGATGCTGTTGCTTACTCCCATTTGAATACAAATGGGATGTTAAATACTGCTTTTCTGGTTTGCAAAATGTGTTTTGTAAACTAAACTTGACAGATGGAGTGTGGAAGCAGAGGAGCAAATATATGAAGATGGCTTGTATTCTCTTGGAAAACTTCCTAAGTGATTGATCTAAATCTCTTAAGTATTTTTATAAATATGTTTTGCGTTCTGAAGTATATGGATGAGATTTTGAAATCTATTTCATTTACTTTTTCACTACATTCTTATGCAAGTTCTGGATTAGAATAGGAATTATGCTCCATCCCTTTTACTAGAACGTTCGTTGTAGTAAAATTAGAAAATAGATATGAAAGCAAAAATGCATCTTTTGCTGGCTGATGTTTTATTGGTGGCTCAAGTGATCAACGAATAAATATTGCGAAGGATTTATCTGCGCATTGTACACACTTCTCTGGCTAAAGTACGGGAAATGTTAAAAAGTAATCAAAGCAGAAGAGGACACGGAATTGGACATAGATATGCATAAATCTCCTCTGCCTTTACAACTGTATTAACTTTTTCCTTTGAAAAAAGGATATAAGATAATGAAAGATTATGAAATAACAGAAAAGGTTGCGTATAAACTACTAAAAATCGTTTATAATTTACCCCGCTCAGAAATTAAAGAAAAAACCTGTGCTTTCTTTGTTATTATTCATACTGAAACAAAAAGAAAAAAGAAGAATGAAACGTGTCCTCCCGTTACATTTTCTTTTCTTGGCTAATTTTAGGAAGAACTTTTGGAACATGAGTTGTAAAATTAGCTAGAAAGAAGGGTATCTGTGAGCTCTTTTATTTAAGGTTTATGATTGTGATGGCCGTTGGTCATATTCTTGATGGATTCAAATCTCAGAGCCTTTTCACCGAACTTGGTCTTGCCATAAAGCTCCAAGTAGTCTCCATAACGGTAATTACTTGGATATAAAAGATTGTTAGATGGGGAGATAATGGCTTCAGGAACTGGATTATAGAAGCTGGCAATGGAGAGTCTGCTTCCATTTTTGTCAGGCATGACTCTGTGCACAACACTTTTGTACAAGCCATTGCTCAAAACTTCCACTTGGTCACCCGTGTTCACAAAAATGGCATTGTTCTTGGAGGGAGGAATCTCCACCCATTTGCCATCTTTGAAGAATTCTAGGCCTGGCACTTGGTCATCTTGGAGCAATAGAATGATCCCACCAGCATCTGTGTGCTCTCTAAGTCCTCTAACAAGTTCAGGGTGTGGACATTGAGGGTACTTGGCCACTTTTGTTCCCATGGCAGGTCCATTCCTTCCAGAAAATGCCTTCTTGATGTAATTTTTCTCCAAACCAAGATTTTCACTCATAAGCTCAGACAACTTCTCTGCCAGCTTAAGGAGTTGATCAATATACTGATCCATGGTTTGGCTGCATTTGCATATACAATTGTTAAAACCATGTTATCAGATTATGTGCATAATATCATCAATGAAGATAGTAAATAAAATTTGTGATTTGTAGAAAAATATTTATGAAGATAGTATGTGAAAAATATGTTGTGTTGACTAACCAAAGGTCCTCAGAGAGGTTTGGGATTTTGCTAATGTTGGAAATGGGACGGTGCCAAATGAAGAAGGTACTTTCCCAATCTATATCAGAGGTGTTGTGGTTTCTGTCCAAGCTCTTTGCTATCTCAGACTGGTAGAAGTTTTCCTTCAGGTTCTCCTCATAGTGAATATTAACTAGCTGCTTCACCTTTTCCATTAGCTTGTTGTCAAATCCATGGTTCACAATCTGCACATGTACAATTGGTGAAAAGAAGAAAAAGGGAAAGGTGGTGGAAGGAGGAAGTAACAAATATAATTCTCTTTACCAGAAAGCAACCCCATTTCTGACAAGCTTCATGCAAAAGTTCCATTGTTTCACCCCTTTTTTCTCCATTGAGAGTGCTGAAATCTATAACAGGAACAGCCATGTATGTGCCAAGTGTTTGTTTGCTGAAAATACATGACTGAATGGGTAATATATAGGGTTACAAAAGATCTAAAACCGCTTTAAACACTTACACATTGAAGAATTTAATCTACATGATTGGACAGTTTGTTAAGTAGTTTCATTTATGAGCTATCATGTGATCCTGTACATTTTTTATTATTTGATTTGGATGGAGAATGAGAATTTTCCTTGTAATGAAAGTCTCAATGATTTGAACTAGTCCAATCTAGGTCCACGTTATTGTTTTAAGCAAAATATTTTGAACACTAGTGGCTTTAGTTTGGTTCAACGAAACCAGGGGCAATAATAGCAGCAAAAAAGGTTGCACACAGTAAAATGCAGAGAGGGAATACCTATGGACGGAGTTCATAAACCAGTGGGCGGTTTTGGATGGATCATGTACTCACAATTTATCATTAGACCATATTAATATTTTAATTATTTTTTTAATATATGATTATATTATTAAAATAAAGTTGTTAAATCATTTTTTTTATTTTAGGGTAAAAATATTACTGTTCATTTAATGTTCATTCAAACTTGACTTTATCAGACCAACGGCGGTTATAGTCTTTCAGTGCATCAACATTCTAAACCAATGGCACAGGTTTACATAAGCTTCTTCAAAATATTTAGGTAAGTTTTTGTAAACTTTCCTGTGTTTTTGTTTTTGTATTTAGCGCGAAAGAGCAAATGCGAATCTGGGTGCTTCACTTTGACGTCTTGCATTGCATGCATGCATATGCATGTTCCTTCAAAATTGTTTCATTTACTTCAGATAAATTGTAAACTATAAGAAAGGTAGAAAAATTGAATCGAATGCATAAAATAGAATGAATCATATAGTATATGGCGATTCGGAGCAATATTCTATTTTATTTTGTCAATAAAAATCGCATAGATTTCTGCGTGGACCATAATTAACTAGTCAACAACGTGCTTTTTAGGTTAAGAAGAAAGATTTAAGATTCACATTTAAGTAGAATCTTTCCATTAACATTATCAAATGACCTTGTTTTATGGTTTAAGCTATTTTATTGTACTTTTTTTTTTTTCGTATGGTGGCCAAGTACAGATTTTCCCACAAAAGAAGGAAAAGAAACACGTCATAATTTCTTAAAGTCTCGTGCAAAATGTACTCTTCAAGTAAAATTTATCTCCCTCTCCCACTATATATTACTATAATAATTTTACATTTTCAATAAATACATTAAATAAAGAATGTGAGTAAACAGTTAATATACTAGTTTGTGTGAGAAATAAATTAGAATTTTTATAATACCTTGTAAAATAAAATATCACTTATTTTGAGATAAATTAGAAAAACAAAAACAGCGGATGATTTAGAATAGAGGTTATGGGAGTTACACATTTCAATGTTATAGGTCCTAGATGATATTTATTCGAATGATCAGGATCAAAATATTAGGTCTTACTAACATTTTTTTTTTTTCAATATTTAGTCGTAAACTTGTTTAGCATCATTAAATAACTGTTGTTTAAGCTGTCAGATTTTTTTTTATTTTACACTTTTATAATTAAGTGATAATATTTATTTTTATTCTATTTCAGAGTCAATTTTTATAATAAAATCAATTTTTTCTAAATTTGAAACTTGTTTATTTATTTATTTTATTATAATTATATTAATAATTAATTATTAGAGTATGAGTATTGAATTTATTCTAAATTTCTATTATTTTTTAAAAAAATAAATTGAGAATTGAGAAAAGTAGGATTATAGTCTATAAATGGTGAGATAAAAACTATTTTTTATATCAATAAAAACTATTTCTAATAGTGAATAATCGGGTGAAAATTTATTTTCATAAGATTTTGACTAAAAATAGTTCTTTAAAGTGTGAAAAAAAAATAAAAGTAAAAAAAACACTGAAAAATGCTTGTTTTTAAGGCCTTCAGCAGAAGTACAGAAGAAGAGCCCAAACGTTTTGGGTCATTAAACAGAAATCGGGTGGGCCCTTCTATTGGCACCCCTTTACGGTATTCAAATCTCCCAAGACATAGGTATTATTTATTTATGGGGGTGTGGGTGGGGTGGTATATGTGTGACATATAGTAAAAAATTTTAGTAAATGTCTTTGTATAAAAATTGTAATATTGTAATTTAATATTATTTTTAACGAAGTTTAGTCAAAATAACTTCTTAATGTATTTTTTAGAAATAAGTTTATAAATACTGATGCATGTAATAATATAAGAAAAATCAATTTAAAAAAATCATAAATACTATTAACAAGCAATAACAAAGCTAAAAAAATGAGAAAAATAAAAAGCACAACTAAAGAGCCTGTCTCCTCCATTGGCTTCTTAGAATGTTCTAAAATTAAAATGTACTCTCGTATTTGTCTTCACTTTGGGATACTTTAAGTAATAAAAATTATAATCAAAATTCCTCATTTTAAGGTCAAATTTTGCGATGTTAATGTTTGGTGAAGAAAATATTTAGTTACTCATTTTTTTTTTTTTTTTGCGACGATTTGACATCAAAATTTGTTTGAATAAATGATTTAATTAAATGCTTTCAAAGTATTTATTTATTATATAACAATTTATGTAAAATTATTTAAAAAAAATATTAATTTTTTATAGAAGACATAATTAGTTTTTAATTATAAAATAGCATGAAGAGTTTATGAATAAGATAAAAAACAACTTACAAAAAAGACTTTAACTGTTTTCTAAACTGAAAAAAAAAAAAAAAAACATAAATTTCTTTACGTACTCCCAAGCACTTATATAAAATTTCATGTGGCCAAGAAAACACTATATAATTACCTATCATACAATTGTTATAGTATGGTAAAGTAGCAACAATTATATATATACATGTTTATAACGTTTAACACTAACAATATGATTATTTAAAATACTGATACGTCATGAGTGACATAATAAGAAGTTTTAAACACTTCAAAATGACATTGAGACAAGGACCAATCAGGTAAAGGCGCATCTGTAAAGAATGTGACAGCATTTATTTTTTCACCAGATCATGTGCTGCTTCTTATGTGATTTCCTCTCTTAAATACTAACTTCTTCCATTTTTCCTGCTAATCTTCATACCAGAACTGCATTACTTGTTCTCTATCAGCTTTAATCACTAAGTGGTTTTTTTTCAATGTGTTTCACCTAAACCTACAAAACCCTCAATAAAAAACATCATAATAAGAAATTTTAAATTTTTTTACTGATCACCATCTTAAGCCTGTGACAACTAGTGCATCCTCCTCAAGTAATAATTTGTCCCAACCTATGAACAATGTCAGCCCCGAGAATCTCTCTCTTCTGCTAGCTGGTCCTTGGTGGAAAAGTCTTACTGTGTTTTCATGTATATGAATATACAAGTGAATGGAACCAATATAGTTAGAATATGTACGAGATGTCTCAAAATGGACAATTTCGTTTTCAGTTTCTTATTATGTTTTACTTCTAAGAAAGATTAATCATAAAAAAAATCAATAAACACTTATAACACGACAATAAAAATGAAAACTGTTTCACTGTAATAGACAAAATATAGCTAAATTAGCTGATCTTAATTAACGGACAAAATTAAAATGCGACAAAAGAAGACTGGTCCAGTTTCATATTTTAGCGTTTACTTGCTTTGAAGATATTGCAGAAACAACAGATGGCAATTTAATGGACAAAATTAAATGATGCATGCGACAAAAAAATATTGGTCCACTCCAATATTTATGCTTTTTAATTATCATTGAAGATCTAGTTGTTCTTCGAATTATGTTCTATTATTGTCACATAATTTCTTGAGTTAGTTCTTAAATCTAAAGTTATTAAAATCATTAATTCATTTTTTTCTTGTATTGCAGAGATTGTAGAATGCGACCAAAAAACGATTGGTGATGTTCTCATTTTTGTAAAGGAGAGAGGTTAAATCCCACATTTTTCATGCCATATGATCATAGATATCTTTTTGGTAACAGATTAAAGTTGAAGCAATCTAATGTAAGAAAATTACACAAGACCTACTAATAAGTGGTTTAAGTGAAACCAAATGACAGAAGAGGTCCTATAATTAAGAAGCAGCATATTTGTGAGGAGCTTTGAGAATTAATGGTGATGTTGAGAGGGTTGGTGATGCCTGCATTAAGACGCGTAATTTGTTTGTATTACTGTTTTGGCTCTGCATTAAATTTCATGTAAATTGTAGGTGTGTCTGTATTATCCAAAATAAGCTACATATAGTTATATTACATGTGAACAAAGACAAAATGGTACCATCCACAATTTTCATGTGAACCATAATAGAGCATGTATATATAAAGCTGCTAGAGTGAAAAGTCCAAATAATTGGACACCACACAGATGGTTACAGGTAGTAAAGAAGACACGGATTGTTGGTTGAGATGTCACTATATCTAAAAAGTGCTCATAAATATGACACATCATATTCAGTCATCCAGCCAAAATTATATGTAATCATCAGTCTTATGAATGATGACAGATGTAATAAAAGCAATCGTAATTCAGAATGAGCATGGTTGGGAAATTACGCACTTGTTTTTCTTAAAATGCACTACATATATATATCATTATGTTCTCTTGTTAATTCTCTCATACCTGCTTTTGAAGGATCAAACCAACTACTAGGGCATTAATAACCTTTCTTTTCTTTGTTTGGCTAACCTAGTATATATATATTCATGCTTCTTTTGCTGGTATACATAAAATCCTTTTGAAAGAGCCGTGGAATTATATATACAAATTAGCTATAAGGAAATTGAAACGGACTCCAGAATTTTCTCATCGATCACTGAGGGGGGGATACATCTGACAAAGGTCCCTACTGGGTTTGATTGGCACATAATATTGTTCTTTAGAATCTTGTGGACAAGCTTCATTTTCATTCTATCCTTATCTTCACATTTTTAGTCAAAGTGGCTGTGTATAAAATCTTAAATTTGAATACTAAAGCATGGATGATACATACAGTATATTGCGGGAATCTCCAGGAAAGGATTATAATTAGGAAATATTGTAGTAATTTTTGTTTGTTTAAAAAAGGGCAAGTTGTACTTAACAGTTCAATATATGTTAAAGTATAATCGGAAGAAAAGATATGACAAATATTTTACCTTGTTTTGTGGACTTTCCTAAGCTTCGAAATTAAGAAAGCATCTGCTTGGAAACACCAACATCTCAAAAGTTAGCACACCTTATGTATACTCTATGAAAATCATTTGATACACGAGTTTTATTGGACCAACTTAAAGTTTGATTAATTAAAAAGCACTAGCTCGATGCAGAATTGACTAAGACTTAAAGCCACGTGCTTTACAAGTACGCTTTCTGGGAAATTCTACTTTGTCTTGTTTAGCGTTTGAATTTTCTTTCTTGGTTTACTTGAAACAACATTGAAAAGCAAAAACAACTTCCTTTAATTGTGTTTGAAGTTTTCAGTATTTTTCTGCACACCTTACCCGCCATATTCAGTCGCAAGAGTGAAGCAAAAGGGTTTATGATATTCTTTCACTAAACTGGCCAGTTTTTTTAGTCATATTCTTTATCCCTCCAACAGTTCGTCCCAAAGTCTCTCATTAATATTATGACTTCTAGTACAACACCTTATATAACATCTGCTACATATGCCAAACACGTCCTTAGTTATATATACTACAATCACCCAATTTCATGTTAGAACAGAATCACCGATCCAAAACTATTTACTTTACCAAATTTGTTGAAGTATCTTGGTATAAACTCATATTCCGACAGAGAAATAATTTATTTTTATTAGTTAAGAATTTAGAATACTCAAATCGTGAGTTTAGTTAGAAATTAATAATTAAACTGTTACTTTACAGAAATTTAATAACCTTTAAACGTTTACTTATTAGTTATTATTTAGATTTACATATATCTTGATATTTTATGTTTATATAATGAATAGTCTGTCAAATGGTACACTTTATGAGTCTATCAAATGTTAGAAGGGAAACGAATTTTAGATGATCAGACTAACTTGTTTTTAAGATCCTAGACGAAAGTTTTGATTTTAGCATGGCTTTTAATATTATTAGATAGTTACAAATTTCTGTCTGCGTTGAGACATGTTTCCCATTCGTTGATGAACAACTTTACTGGGCAAAACAATAAGAAAAAGAAAGGAAATTCTAGAATTTATACGTGTTTATTTAGTTCTAAATGCTAGACGGCCACTTTTCCAAGCCTGGTGGTAGTGGAGTCCAAATCTTCTCAACAGAATCCAATTTGCTTTAAATTAAACCCAACATTATAAATAAAAAAGCTTTGGTGCCAAAAGTCAATCACGTACTTTTGCATCACCAGTCTCTATTATGTTGAGTTATTGACATGGCAAAGCACTAAAAGGAAACTTGTCATGCATTGAGAACTAACTTTATTATACTAAAGCATTGATATATTAAGCATAATATTCGATAGGACTTAAGGTATCGATGATGACGATGACTTGTCAACTACGAACAAAAAAGTACATAAAATTTCATAGTTGATTAATAACTCCGTCGAGTAGACTGAACTAATTTGCTATGATACAAAGAAATATTTGATTATACATATAAAATAATCAACTGATTAATGACTACCAATATTAAAAACACCAACAATAAAAATGTGTTTTCTTTGAACAGATTGATGATCATTTGTTAAGTCACGCTAATTGGGCCAAGAAGGAAGGAACCAGGGGTTGATTTAGTTTGTTCCATGGTCTTAGCCTTGCCCTTGGATACTGAAAGAGTGAGTTCCAGATCAGGAATTGCTGCAATATTATTTGAAGATTTCATCTGAGGATGAAGCCACATAACAGCTTCATGATCTGCACCTGGTTGAGCTTGACAACAATTATCACTATCTTTCTGCTCATCTGTCTTGGTTTCTTGTAATTGAAGAAGTGACAAGGTGGCATCGTTCTCAATTTCACCTTTGGATTTAGTAGGAGAAACTATATCACCTGACTTACAGTTAGAGCTGCCACCAACCTGCCATAATTAATCAATATTTGTAAGCACCAAATTCCATGATATATATAGAGAGATTAGGTAATTAAGGAGTTCATCAATACCAAGTCGAAAAGACTTGAACGTCTCTTTTTCTTGTTCAAGGTTGCTAGCCGAATAAAGTACTTCTGAGCATGGCTAGCAACTTGTGTTGGGGTTCTTGTAGTCACATAGTTTCTAGAGATACCCCTCCAATCGCCTTTTCCCAGCTTCTCGAGTCCAACAAGGAATGTTCGGTGCTCTTCTTCTGTCCACGGCACTCCTATATTATGTATGCATATATGCACAAAGATTATCATATGTACATTAAGGGAAAATAACATAAAATGATGGTTGTGAACGAACAAAGGAAATATTTAGTACTTTTTGATAAAATCTGATTTTTCTGAGCAAGAATAGACGAAAGTCGCTGGTATTTCCATTACATAAAAATCCACAGTAACGAACAAACTTTAAGTATTCAAGAAAAATAGATAAAATCAACTAAACATAATATTGGAGGAATTTACACGACACGACAATTATCAAAACTAGTGATATTGTTACCTTGTGGACGAATAGATCTATAAATGTGGATGAGTTTGACTGTGATGATGAGCATGATGCATACCTTTCTTCCTGTCTTGTGCTCGAACAATGAGGCCATCTGAATCTGATAGATAGCCAATAGAGGATTTTTCGGGATGGTCGTCAATAGAGATTCTTGATGAGGAAAAGGAGGAAGTTGAAGAGGATGATAACAAGGAATCCATGCTGAAGCTTTTCTTGATGGTAAGAGAAGAAGAGTTTGATATGTGTATTTGAACCCCAAAGAGACGAACTCCTACAAAAGTTGCTCTGAAAGATGAGCAGGTCCTGGAATTATGACCTATATTTCCACAATGTGAGCATTTTCTGCCCATTTTTCCCTCCTCAGCTGACACCCTCAGCAGCAGAATAGCAAAGTGTGTGTTTGAGAGAGAGAGAGAGCAGAAATAAGAGATATGTTTGGTGGTATATATGATGATGAGTGAGGTGTGGGGTTTATGAAATTGGAAGCACACCTAGAGCAATGAATTGGATGGACATTGTTTATTGTTCAAATATGCTTTTGCAATAATTTTCTTTCCTTTTTATTCTTTTCCTCTTTTATACACAAAAGAAATCATGAGGATATAGATACCTTATCTTACTTGTGAGTACTTGTGTTTAAGATGGCCGATACACAAAAGAGATGTACTTTTCTAATGCTTTTAACCACTTCATCACATGCCTGCTACTTAATTAATTATTACATAACAATTAAAAAAATTGTTATTTTATATTATAATTAATAAAATGAACAAATATTATTTTTCCCAAGTCTTTTCACCAGATGGATTCATATTTAGAGGCAGTTTACTGACTTGACACTCTCTCATCCCTATATTTAGACTTCAAAAATTATGATCAATGGTGTGTTTTCTTAATTATTTAAATATATTATGTTTATGAAAAAAAATTAAAATACAATGCAACCACACATGGTTTTTGATATGAAAAACACAATGCACTACAAGATAATCTCACTGACCATCTATAAGTAGTTATATATTTAATAGTTCGTATGACTAATTAACCGGCAAAGATCTTATTATTATATACTGCAATTTTGTAAAAAATATGTTTCACACAAATTAAATTTTCAAAGGTCTAGTAGGATTAACTCAAAAGAAAATATTATATGTATTCTGGGATCAAACAACAAAGTCAATGCCAAATAAGTGAAAAATTGAAACAATGAATATTGTTTTTAATCTCTTAAAACTTCTCTTAAACTCATTTTCTCTCAACAAAATTTAAAAAAGAAATAGTTAATCAAAATCCAACCGAGTCCATTTACTATGAGTCCAATTAGGGCATGGGGTTTATCATATCATACCAAAAGACCCTTATAATTTAAGCTCAAATTTTAAAAGTTTAATCTTATATTTAGCAAAATGTTTAAATCCTGTATTCTATTAAGTTCAAATTGACTTGAATAGTTAATTTGGTTATTGTGACTTTTATAGTTGAAGTCGTTCGACAAACCAAGTATCTCCTTGTGATTTGGTTCTTCAATTCATCATTTTTATTTCGCAGACGTTGAATTAGTGTAAAAATGTATTAAAACAAGTATGCCTGTGAAAATGAATTTATATATACATAACTTTAGGGGAAAAGACATATCACATCATGCTTTAAAAGCAGCATTGCAGATTGTTTTGCAAAGGTACACTTGCCATAATTAAAATCTGAGATTCACATAAGTAAAGCAGAAGGCTAAGGAGATTCGTGTTCATGGGGAAACTTTATTAAATTATTTATCGAATGTGCTGTTATATCACCCACCACCTTGCTAGTGGTATG
>Ga0099825_1000473_pt1 | contig 42551 bp, 18 predicted proteins | sample SiratroredBW_FD_76838 | JGI IMG/M metagenome (GOLD analysis project Ga0099825, IMG submission 76838) | Root nodule microbial communities of legume samples collected from California, USA - Siratro red BW | ecosystem: Host-associated > Plants > Roots > Nodule | place: USA: California | collected...
AATTTCGAAATGGCTTTAAACCAAGGCGACTTGAACGGGTTCACCCGGCCCAATTCAACTCTTTTTAAATTGAAGGGTTTTGTTATCCCCCCACTTTTTTTTTTCTAGTCACCCTCCCTTCGTTTTTTTGAAAAAAAAAAAAAAACACTTTTAATAGAACCGCGTTACTATTGAGCATTAGATAAATTTCGGTGTAAATTCCTAACATAAAATAGATGTCTTATATAAATCATTTTCTAAAATAATCAAACCATTGATATAAATGATTACCTAATTAAATAAAATTAATTGTAATGTAATTTACTTGTTACTTGCTAATACGATCTTGCAATATGCAACACACATGCAGCAGCAGCAATGAGCAACAAGACATAGAAAGGAGAAGTTGGTAAATTCAAAGATTGGTCTTACGTTGTTGCTCATAAACAATTTCTAAGTCCGTGACTCCAAAACTTTGTCACACACAGCACAATCCAACCATTGAAGTACAACACGTAAGCTCAAATGGATATCTTCCATCATCTTTCATTTTCACTCGCTTCTCTACTCACCTTTATTATCCTCGCCCACGCCCACGCCGCCACCGCGCCGCCGCCTCTCACAGCCGCGGCGAGTGAGTACTTGGAGGCACACAACGAGGCTCGAGCCGCAGTGGGCGTGGAACCCCTGAGGTGGAGCGAGAAGCTGCGGAACGCGTCCAGTCTGATGGTCCGGTACCAGCGGAACAAAATGGGGTGCGAATTCGCCAACCTGACCGCCAGCAAGTACGGCGGAAACCAGCTGTGGGCGGGGGTGACGGCGGTGGCGCCGCGCGTGGCGGTGGAGGAGTGGGTGAAGGAGAAAGAGTTCTACGTGCGCGCCAACAACACGTGCGTGGGGAAGCACGAGTGCGGGGTTTACACGCAGGTGGTGTGGAGGAATTCGACGGAGGTGGGGTGCGCTGAAGCCGCGTGTGTGAAGGAGCATTCAAGCTTGACCATTTGTTTCTATGACCCACCCGGTAACGTCATTGGAGAGAACCCATACTGATTCATCCTCACGCATTCCAATTCCCATTCCATGCATCAAATCAAGTCAATTATGTAGTAAAGACACTTTTGCTTAAGTTTTTTCTCACTTTTTTCTTCTTCATGTGCTCTAATGGTTCAGTTTTTGATTGTTATTTTTCTGCTACTGTTGATGATTTTAAGTAGAAGTCATCATGTTGTACCACCATGTATGTGATTTTCATCAATCTTTATGTGCAAAAGTAATTAAGCATTATTAATCATTTTACTGTAAATTTAAACGTTTAAAATGCGTCACTTAAAAGGTAAAAAGGTTATGAACTAGCACTACTTGATAATTAATTTACAGTGTTTAGGTTGTTAAGTGCTGAGGAAAAGGAAGGAAAAACAGAAGAGGTGTTTTTAATTTGACATCAACATCATACTCAAATCCCTATGCCACGTGACACCCTTCTTTTTCAATGCAAATTTGACTTTGCCTAGCAGAAATTGTTGGGTTGAAAAGTCAGTAATAATATAAAAGGTCATTTGCCAGTCACGAAAATATATAAAAGGATCTGAGTTATAAAATAACTTTGTAAAGGTTTGATTATGAAATAATAATGATATATGGACATTTTTATTTTTTATTTTTGGATCTGAAGAGAAAATTGAATGTTTTCAAGGATTCATTCATACGGGGATTACTCTCTCTTTCAGTTGGGCCTTGGTATTCAACTTTTATGGATGACTGTAATTTGGTTTTGAGTTTTTGGCTATTGTATCTAAAATTTATTTTTTCTGTTCTTGATGCTTCGTTGAGTATGTTAGTCATTTAATTACTGTGTTCAGAGTTCGGCTCCACATGTTCAATTCCATTTGGTTTCCCAGCTGGAATCAGAGCTTAGAGCTTAGACTTTTCTGATGAACACTAACCTCGTTGACAAAAGAAACCACTCATCATTTAGATTTACCCTGATACGTCATTTGATTTCATTTATAATTGTCATGATCTGAGACCACCCACTTTCATTTTCATGCGTTCTACCATTTGTTTTGTCTTTAAGCTCAAATCAATTGTTTATAATAAGCAACATGTTACACAATCACCAAACATATACATGTGCTGTGGGATTAGCGAGTGCATGCACAGTAGCAACACATTATTTACACCGCTTCCATTGTAGTAGGTACTACAATGCTTTCACATTGCAATATTATATTTCGCTGTACCCTTTCTACTTTGTACAAAAAGAATTACGCAGATCAAACAATGCACATCACTTGCCACACTAAGAAGCAAAGCTGCTAACTAATCAATCATTTCATCATATCCTTAGATATAAGGTATCGAAAAGTGAAGTTGTGTGGAATCCATTCTATGCACTTCCGGGATTTCGCAAGCTGACATTTCTTAACACTCTTTCTGAGGGATTCGGGCAGAGATTCTATGATCATATCCATGACACCGTTGGGGCACAAACCCGAGTCCTTGCTGAATGACTCAATAAGCTTTGGTAATAGTATTTTTTGGTCCTTGCGTACTCCTAAGTTGGCTCGAATGTACTCGTCCTTTGCAACTTCTAGCTCTTGAACCACCCCTTTTGGTGTGTATATGCGTACCTGTCAAACATCACCAGAGTTAAGCAAATGAAAGTTAAAAAGTATCTGATGTACACCTAATCTATTTGTCCATATATCTATTTCTTAATCCCCTGTTTTGAATTTATTTGGTTAGCATAATAACTAGTACATGGTGTCGTGGTTTTACAACTAATATGGAATGATCCACTTTATCTTCTTATTGAAAGCAAAGCATGTTTGAAAGAGAATCTTGTGTCCTTTTTTGGTTCTTCAATTCAGATCCTCAATTTATAACGAAAAAAGTCAACTAAAGAGAGAAGTTATTGCCAATTAAGAAAGCTAAGTTTGGTTGTCAGATTTTTATTGGGTGATAGCAAGAGGGAACATAAGGTGTGAATCCTCTGACAATAGTTCGCTTGTCACAGCACAACATTGCATGTTAAATGTTAAACATAGTTAAAAATAATTCTCTTCCTGACGTAGTAACACTTCCAAGTCCCTAGCATGGCATATGGGGTTGTCAAAGCATGTAAAATAAATGTCAAGAATGTATATAATCAAGCTTTGCAAAAAATGAGTAACGAAATTGCATAAAAATGAGAATTGAGGGAATACCGCAGGATCAGAATGGTTTCCTGAACCGAGTGCAAAGTGTGAAAGAGGCTCAGGATGCTCCAGTGCATAGGCCTGTCGTCTATCCCCAGTTTTGAATTTTGTCCTTGGAGAAAATAACAAGCGCAGCCACTACAAGATGAAGCAAGTTCGAAGAAGCACCCATTTAAATCGCCAGTGTCTAGAATAAAAAGAAGCTAAAAATACTTCGCATGTAGATGAGAAATTTTGAAAGTATATTAATTGAATTTCACTTCAGTTGTAATTGGAAACACAGGATTCACCTGTCCTGGACGAGACATCCGGCACTTAAGTATAGTACTCTGTATTGTGTCAGCACTAATTATATGACCCCCAACATTGTATGCAGCCTGCAAGGACCAAACAAGCCTATAGCCTTAAAAGTTTCAACCTTTAATAAATAACTTTGAAGTTACTACTCTCAATGTTTACCTTCAAAAGAAGAAAAGCTCTTTTCACATTGTTTTGTGGAATCCCATAAGCCAAAAATGCCTATTAGAAACGAAATAACAAATTATAACCCAACTAATCAAATGGGAAGATATTACACAGAAAGATATTCTTGATAGTATAATTACATGCATCACTAATGCATTGTGTATGTTGATCCAAAAAGCTAGCTTCTCCTCGTGTTTCAGCTTACCAGCGTCTACTTGTTCTAATCGACAAATAAGTGACCTAAAACAACATAAAAGCACAAACTCGTTAAAAACTACTATCTACTTTTAACGTGAGGCCTTCATCAAAATATAACAGCCTCACCTGAAATTCTGAAGCAACTTCTCGGTATCAGCAGACTTATGATTCTCTCTATAAAGCCATGGGACTTCAACCATGGTGCTGTATGGACCACTAAACTCCTTGAGTCCTTCCACATGGAAAGGATTATCTAACCGTACCTCAAAAGAGGAATTATTCCTGAACCTTGGACTCCACATGTCACCTTGATCTCCAATGGAAAAGGCACTTGCTGAGGATAAGGATGAAGTTGGAGATGAGAGGCCAGGATGAGTCATAGGAGGGTCTGCAAGCTTGCAATATATAGCTGATATACATTTCACCATATCCTCAGAAAGCTTATTAGGTGTCACTGCAACATGATCAGATATTCGGGTACCAAGATGTTCTGCCAGACTTATTATGTTTGTTGAAGAGCTTTGAGCATACTGCATATAATCATGCACTCAAAGTTAAAATCCAATGAAAGTCAATTATTTCATGATTGCTACGCTACAACTCAATACATAAACTAATTTTAACTCATGAGAGATACTGATTTTAACTTGACAGTTAAGTGCATTGAAAACTCTATTTAAACAAGGCTTTAAATTTACCTCCAACATGGACAGTGGCTGGGAATGACAAGCACGGAGAGATCTAGCTAAAGATTCTGCTGGAGGAGATTCTCTTGTAAACGCTGGACAATGGGATAACGAGGAATGGCAACGATAAACACTAGAATCTAAATGATTTTCTTCTAGTAGATTTTCATTGAATTCTTTCCCTAAAGTCTCAGGCTCATATCTGTTTTGCTCCTTTCTCTGAGTCTCAAGCTCATGGTCTTTAGATTGCGTTGCAGAACATTCTCTCTTGGTTAAGATCTCAGGCACAGAAACATTGATGAATCGTGCACTAAGTGTTGTCAGAGGGAACTTTAAACTTTCCTCTTTTGAAGTCGGAGATACAGAAGATAATTGTTGATCAAAAGCTTTACGGTACAAGGACAGAAGATGTTGCTCCAAATACACAACTTCCAACTCTAACACTGCAATTTCCCTAATTAATTCTGTGGCTGGCTGGAATACAAAAAAGAAAAATTAAGACTACATAAATGCATAACAATATATGTGTCTTATGATACAAGACACATATATGGCAATGTGTATATGCATATTTTATTGTTAAACTTGTTGCTACCTTGGGTATCATCGTTTCATTTGAATTAACCAGAGATGAAGATCTGTATCCAAGTGCCTTTTCTAACGTGCATCTGACCTGAAACTGGTCTTGTAATCTTCTCTCCAGTTGTAAAATCTGTCACAGGGTAATTTAACAGTAAATAATATGAACGAAATATACATGATTAAAAGAATATGGTCCAAGTCCCACACACGGGATGCACAAACTCAATAATGGAAGTAATGTACCAAAAAGGAAAAAAAAAAAAAAACAAAACAAAAAAGAAATGGACTAACGGGCCACGGTGCAATAAATATGATTGCAGCAAAATCTACATCAAAAGAATTATGATGAGAAGCATTTCTGATATTGTACCTCTTGCTTCAGAGTACTGTGGAGTTCATTTTTAGGGGTTCGGTTTTTCCCCGCTTTATCACATTCCGTGAGGTAACCCATGTCCTGGAATCAAATCAAACCCATACTTAGGCATGAAAGATAATAAATTTTGTTGTGCATGGGGACTATAGAGGATGAAATCAAACAGTATGGGTGTAATTAATGAGATTGGAATAAAAATGATACTGTTTGCCAAAACCAATTCTCTGTTCGCTCATCTTACATTAGACTTTTGGAAAGACAGGTAGTTATTATTAAATTTTGGGCCACCATTTACATCATTCATGATTAAAGATTTGTCCTAAAAGTCAAAGGAAGAATGATGAAATTTCTTTTCAGCATCATACACTCCTCTTCATGCCTGCTATGAATGTATCTTTCTACACGAAGTACCTTCAATTTCTGAGATTATTGAAAAGAAAAAAAAAAAAAGAAAAAAGAGATTTCAGTATACCAGCTTCTCGCGATCTGAGGCCTGAATGTGATTATCTGGATTATCCTCCTCGATTTTTTTCTTATCAGGAAGACTGCCAAAACACAACAAATATAAGAATAGCAATTCCTCTTGTATAGATATGCATGATTACAAATAACCAAAGAAGCCATCTTTGGTGTTTGGTTCCATACCCAGGTCTATGTTTGAAGCAAAATCATGTCAAAGATAATGTAAAAGCAACTATGAGTTGTTCAACGGTACATAATGTGTTCTTAAGCACACTATCAAGAAACAGGAAAAGCTAAAGGCTTTAGCATGAGAAAGAGATAGGAACCTCTTTGAACGTTTGTGCCTTGGAGTAAATCTCAGTCCCAGCATTTTATTTTCTCCACCCCCTTCAAGCCCCATACCTGAAAGCCACCCAAAACAGAGTTCTTCACACAGTAAAACCGAAACAATTGACATAAACAACTACTTCAACTGTGTTAAAACAGAGCAACAAAGATACCATGAACCATCCTACCTTGGAACTTCACAAGTCATAACTCAGATGAAGCACACTTGAGAAATGAGCCAAAAACACCAGTAAAACTCTAGAGTCAAAATTTAGTTCCCAGAGACTACTAAATAGATTCCAACACATCACATGTCCATTTGCAGTTCAGCTTCCTTCCTGGAAGTTCCCACAAAGTGATCGTTGGCTGTTAAGTGTCTATGACATGAACAAGAATGTGGAGAAAAGAATGGTCTTGTGACCAAACACGCTTTAACCATGAAGACTCTTCTGAGTTCCCACTGCTAGTGGTAAGCCACTACTGGCCTTTGTAAAGGATGGCCTTTTTGCATTTGCATGAAAAGGAGTTATTGGAGTTGGCTTTAACTCAGGAACAAAGTCTTTATAGAATAACTTTGACAATGGTGAACGAGGGGAAAATGTCAAAGCCTCAAAAAGTGGACAAATCTCACTCTAAAGTCTTACTAGAGATCCGAAGTGTGACCAGCGAGAAGAAGAAAATAAGTAGTGGCTGCCTTGTCAACTATTAAGGTGGTGAGTGGAAAGTATATGCATGAATAGCAGCGTATTTATTTTCAACATTCTCTTCTCTTGTTGGGAAAACAAGTGGGAGTTGGTGACCGTCCCTCCACCCTTTGTCTCATTCTGCACCTCTCATTAAATTAGGCCTTAGACATTAAGCCACTTGATTTGATAGAATACAGTGAAGACAAAAAAATTTTGGAGATTAATATTAGATATTGCTATATTTCTGGTTGAAAAGATAAATTGCGATCTAAGTAAATGGTTATTGTTTATCTTTTAGGTGTATTGGAGCAATCTGTGTACAGTATTAGAAAGCCTTAGTCAAATCTTCACACTTAGAGTGGAATTATTATACTATAACATTTAAATTCCATGTGTATTACGAATCAAACACTTGGTTTAATAAGTGTTTCTCCTGCTTAAGTGCTTAATCATTGTATTTTCATTAACGTACTTTTCTAGTTTAGAGTAAAGTTTTAGCGATTATTAACAATGATGAGAAAATAGGTGAGCGCAGCAAAATAGATACTGGATTTGCAAGAAAGAAAAAGCATGGATATACCTCAAAAGGGATGAAAGGTAAGGGATAAAGAACATTGGATGCTTGAAAGGAATAGAGGATGTATAGTGGGGTTTCTCTTTGTCTAAATGACTTTTTGAGGGATAACTAGGGAGATACCCATATTGTCCTTCAGTATCACATAGACTAACGTTTGTCAAAGAATCTACAAATATAATATTATCTTGACCTTTTTGGTTCCAAAACCAATACAAAAAAGAAAAGGATTCGGGTGCGGTAAGGTAGCTGCCCGGTTCTTGCTTCTCGTAATCATACACCCCTATTGGCAAAAGAGTTTCTTTTTTTCGTTGCACACTTGTTTAGACATATGGAAGAAACAAAAGAGAAAAAAAAGGAGCTTAGGAGACTCAAAAGAATCTGAAAGCTGAGGAAAGATAGAAAAAGGAAGGAACGTTGTTCATACGCTATTATATTATTTTGAAAATGAAAATATTATATAGGTTGAAAATTGCGGAATGGAGAGGGATTCACCTAGTGATATTCAGTGCACAGAATTATATCATAACCTAACTTAATATTTTTTTAGCATAGTGGGTAGGTGGAAAGCAGAGCCAAGAAAAGCTACAGAAAAGGACCAGTAAACTTCTTTGATAGGCAAGTGTACGAAAGTTTTGCTCAAACAGAGTCATCTATTTTCCTGATAAAGGACGTTATGTATGTGGCATTACTTGTAGAGAAAATGAATATTAACATTTGAGCTTTGATTTAACATTATATATATAAAAAAAGTAAGTGACAAATTTGACAAAAGCCTTGTGGAGTTATTCTCCTTATAGACTGATGAACAACACAAAGTGCGGGGGTTCTTCTTTGGAAGCATCATATATTTTAAGTTTCACTGCAGAGTGGAAATTTCATTTCATGTCCCAACAAATAAACAAATGAAACTTCTATTTTATCTTATTATCGATATTGCTTATGTCAGAGGGACGATTTTCAATGGCAGGAAACACCGATATAACAAGAGAAATGTGCAGTGTAGTATATGGTTTTACATCAAGTGATCAAGTGATGATGGGAAAATTTTCAAATTAATCTGACAGACATGCTTCCTTGATGCATGTAATCATCGAAAAATGTTCAACAACCTCTTAAAATGAGGAATAGGATTACAAAAGTACAAACTACATGGCATCCCTATAACATGAATATATATAACTTCACATAGTTCTATAGAACTGAGATTCTCCCTGCAAAACCATTTTATAAACACAAGATAAGGTTAGGTGAACTTGCTTAAATGGTAAAATTGTTGTTTTACGGGAACATTTTCTAATGATTTAGCTGTGTTTTATGTGTAAACAGTCAAATACTTATTTTAACATAAGAAGGGCGGTTATTTTAGCTTCACTGATCAAACAAGACAACTTAGAAGTTTTTTATATGCGAGTAATTCAAGAGCCGATGTAGTCTATAGTACTTGTTATTTGAGATCTTTTGTCTTTGTTGCCAGCTATATTATGCTAGCTAGTGCTTTGTTTGTTTTCATATGACAGCCAAAATAATTTTGAACCCACATAATTCAAAACAAATTAAAGTTAGTTCATATGAACTCTTGACAGAAAACCTGTTACAGAAGCACCTATTGTACGTATCTTGCCTGTGACACTAACGTGTGGAACGATCATTGTCATTATGTTGGTGATTATTTTTGTTTAGTCAATATTTTTTGGCAAGGCTTTTCATTTGGCAAGTGATAGCACTCACGCTTGAACTTGGGAGAAAGAAAATTGTTAAAAAAACAGAAGAATGAAAGTGACTTCTCAAACAAAGTGTACATATCTTGCCCAATTGAGACCACATAGTGACCAAAACAAATCACAGATGCTGTTTCCAAAATGTGAATCATTTTTTTGCCAATGCAGCATCATGCCTCGATTGGCAAAACAAACCTATATCCATTAGTTGTGTCCATAACTTAAAACGTGTGGGAAAGAAAAGGGTGAAAGGGACAGTGAACAACTGTTTGTGTATGTCCTGGTGGGAAACTAGAAGAGGCTAATATGGACACAGACCGGTTTTGGTTATGGGCATGGGGAGGTATAGTAGAATCCCGTTTGTGGGACACAAGAAGTGAACTTTCCAAATAGGTTTGGACAAACTAGTCAATGCCAATCATATATATCCATCAAAAGGCATATTCTCCCTCCCTCCGTAACTTGCTACAATACAAAAACTATAATCAATATTTTGTAATAATGCTTTTAATCCAGATTGCACTTTCTTTTATTGGATCTAGATATGACTACTATAGACACTAAGTTGAAACATTCTAGCATTAGCTGATAAAATCTTTTAGTTCAAATGTAGTTTTTCCGGTGACATATCAACTTCTTCCTAAGTCTGTCAAGCACAAATATTTAGTACAATTCTACATGGACATGAACATGTCAATTGGCAATATACAAAAAGACATTTGTGCTCATAACAAAAAGTATAATTTTTATTTATATCATAACCAATCTTGACTAACTCGATCAATAAAAATATGAAGAAAGTGCTCTAAAACATGGAGTTGGTGTAGGCAAATGAGGCTTTGGGCATGAAATCACATGTGAAGCAAGAGCAAATTGGCAGAAAGGGAGATTTTGACAAAAAGGGACTGACATCATTGTGGTTCTACAGGCTTTATCTTTAGTCTAATCTTGGTGATAGAATAAGATAGCCTCTAACATGTATCATTCAGGAAGCACCTCATTGTCTTCATGTCCTTTTTCCTTTTCCTCTTTACTTTTCTGAATTTCCATAGCAGTCTCTCCAAAATTTCCGGCCATAACTGTTGTTCTCACATTGGCACCTTGCATTCATGCACCTTCCTATGAGCATGATGGCCAATTTATTACCCTGTGCACTCATCATTCTTCACATTAACATTATTAGGTAACACCAAAACATAGAAATACACCAATGTTTCAGGTTTGTACCCCCAATCATATCCAAAAATAATTGCTCTTATAGGCTCAAGATTGGAGAAGCAAAAGTCATTCAACCATCTTTTCAATTATTACACGGGTTTTCACTAATACTAGCCCTGGTTTTGGGCAGTCAAAAATAAAATTTACTCTAAAATATTCATCACGTGAAAATTTAAGAAAATGTAATAAACATTGTTATTCTTAATACAAAAAAAATGTTATTATAATATCCTATATTAATCATTTAGAAGTATAGGGCTTTTTTCTAAAAATAACTTTTTTAAGCAGTATGTTACCAATAATCTTACATCTAGAAGTGGGTCTGAGATCATGTTTTTTTATGCAGAATGAGTTCATTAAATCTTGAAATTAGAATAAACACCCCCACCCCTAATATGTAAGATTATTGTCTCTTTTATTCAATCATATTCATACTGATTTGATTGTTGGAACATGTTTGCAAGGTATCTCAAAACTTAGTTTAAGGAAACGTTATAAGAGCATCACAAGCCAAACCAAAGAGACAAATCTTAGTATTCGAAGTCAGTCCAACATCTACAGTTTTATCTACACACCAACCTATTACTCAATTCAGAAACACATAGTTTTCAAATACATAGCTTGTACTGCCACAAGTTGGGATACAAGTAGACGATTCATTAACCTCCCCTACATCAATCATTTGTACTACCAAGTCGTCGTACACATAATCTAGATGATGGTCAGACACGACATCACAATAGGAGTATGTTTGTCCCATTAGTATATATTGTTCTTGATTTGTTATTATTTTACCATGATTATTTGTTTTAATATTTTAAGAGTTTAATGTCATTTCAGTGAATGCAAGGTATAGTCAGGAGGATTACCAACATTATACAAGGCATAATCGATTTTGACATGTGTTCAAAGATAACTTCATCATTGGATGAAATTTATAATACACTAGATTTAGCATGTGGATCAAGGATGAGGAAGCTTTTATACTAGATGTCACGTAATACACATAACAGACGATAATAACACAATTTTAGTCATTCAAGATTTTTATAATATATTGAAGTTTTGTATTTTAAAATTAGCTATTATATTGTACAAAAATCTTAACAAATTAATATGAAATATTATGATGATCTATAATAAACGTTTAATATGCTTATTTTGTAAAACGTTTAATATGCTTATTTTGTATGAATATTGTTAGCATTAGAAAAATATTGTATTAAAAATTGTGTTTAAAATATAAACATGACTTTTTGAAATTAATTGCGTTTGAAATTAATTGTAACACAAAATATATATTTTTTTTAAAAAAGATGTATTTCAAACTGTAAATTCTAAAATACATCTTTTTGGAATACAAATTTAAAAGGGCAGAATTGGATCTTTCTTAGATAATATGGGAATCCCTTTTTAAATTATGGAGGTGCAGAACTTAATGCCCTAATTCACATTCTCTAGCCCAAATCCTCACAGCTAATTACATTGGGCCGATCCAGGAGTCAATGATGTAAATGAACTTTTTTTATTCCGTAAATTTACATATGTTAACAACGTAATAAACGTAATATTTAATTAATAGAGTATGAAAAGATTTTTAAAAACTTCTTCTAATATTTATTAATATAACGAACAAAAGGAGCATGATTATTAGTTTATTATTGTAAAAGAAGAAAAATGAGAGAAACCAAACTAACTGTTACAATTTTCTTATAATATTTACTTTAATGAGTTAAAAAATATATATATTTTAAAAGTGTCTTTATATGGATATTTGAGTGCTTGCCCAACTTTGACGCAACAACTAATTTGAGATATTTAGTCTTCTTAAATATTAAAATGAAAATTTTGCACTTCTTAAGTATTTAAATAAAATGTTTATATTTCTTAATTCATTAAATAAATTTTTTAATTTGTCAAAATACTTTTCAGATGTATGTTTAAAGTTTGTCCTATAACTTAGTTGCGAATTGAGTCTTTAAAAGTAATAAGCTATTGATTTTATAACAATATATAACTAATTTTTTTTTATACAAGTTATACATTTATATTTTATTTATAATTATATTTAAAAATTAAGAGATAAACTAATCAAATACTGCAACTAAATAAAACATCACAATACATTTTTCTTCATTAATAATACATTTTCTTCATCACAATACATTTTTCATCACAACTAATATAATTTTCTTCATTAATTTTTTTTTTCATGAGAATTCATGATTTTAGTTAAAACACTCGATTCCCCTATTTTTAGTAAAGAAAAAAACCTAGCAATCACATTTTTTTTATTCAAACTCGATACCTTGTTTGAAAATAATCTGAACTTAGGAACATCGATTATTTTACTTTTTACTCAATTTGTTTGATATCTGATTTGGTTTAAAGATTATAATAAAAGTTCACTTACTAGGAAAAAGTTAAACATATTTTTTAATTATTTAAAAGGTTACAGGTATGTGTTATTTATTTTTACTATCTCCCCGGAGAAGAAAAAGATCCTTGATTCCTAACCGGAAACATATAAACTGAAATAAATATAATTACAACCCCGATTATTATTATTTTTAGAATTATTTCTCAAATTTTTAAATATTATTTATTTTAAAATAAATTATAAATATTTTTAATTCTTAGATCCTGTGTTAATGAAACCAATGACTCTGGTTACAGAAGTAACATTAATAATTGTTACATGAAATTTAAACTTAATAGATTAAATGTTTCTTTATCTAAATTTAAAAATGATTTTTGTCTTTCAAATTTTAAAATATTTTGAATCCTTCAATTTTTTTTTTAAATTGAAAAATAGTTTTTTAAATCCTCACGTTTAAAAGTTGTTTATTGATCTCTCACTAATGTTCGCATCATGTAAATCTTTACTGATATAATAAACCGTAGATTTTGTTAAAGAAAAATAAAACATAATGATACCATTTCAATTTCAAGTTTAACGTACAAGCAAAAATTAAAATATAGTTTCATAAACATGTAATTACTATTTTATATTACAAGTCAACTGAAAAATGTAAATATATTCACAATTATCCTCTCTCTCTCTCTCTCTCTCTCTCTCTCTCTATATATATATATATATATATATATATATATATATATATATATATATATATATATATATAGTTACAAATTTTATTAATTATAACAGTTACACAACATCTACTACATTACATACGAAATTCGTTATCTATATTTATATATAAAAAATATCCGTTATCAGCCTATACTCTGAAAGTCCAATTAAATCCTATAAATAGGATGAGATCCCATAAGTTTATCTCTTATTCTTCAAGTTTATTCGAACTGAACATTAATTTAATCGTTGGAGTACTTGTAGAACAATCTTCCGAGACCAAAATCTTGCATGAGATTGGAAGACTAGGAGCAAATAAAAACAAGTAAATAAACTGATCGAAAACCAGTAATTACTTGGATGACCAAGCTTTATAATAAAATATATTATATTTTTATATTTCACATCCATCTATAATTTAAATGAAAAAAAAATATTAAAGAAAACAATAGTAGTAAATTGTGGAGTCATTTTAATTATTTGTGGTTTTGTTTAATTTTGTAGTTTTAAAGATGGTAAAACAATTAAAGATATAGTAAAAGTATGAAATATGAATCGTAATGAACTCGTAAATTAAAATATGTCATATTTATTTTGTTTGACTTAATAATCATATTATTATAATATTGATTATATTGGGTAACTATTATATGATAAGATAACTTCCTGCACATAATTAATGATTTTCTTATTCCAATTAAGTAGAAGAAAAATTTCACCAACTCTCACTACTTATACTAATTTATAAATAATACCATATTTAACTCATTAGATTCAATCACATCTCATCATTTTATCTTATTTAAATATAACAAATTAAAAAAACGATATATGCTTTAAGAAAAAATTTAAAATATTAAAATTTAAGTATAAGTTTCATAAGAACATCGACTTTTTTTTAGGTCATTTTTTTTCCTTTTCTTTCTTAAATTTCTTTCTTTTTGTTTGTCATATTCTTTTAGTCCATAAATACTTTTCTGTCTTATTTCCTCTCTACTCTTCTAATAATTTTAAATAAGTTCCTAAAAAATGTATTATCTCAATTAGTCTAATTTCTTATATTTCTTATAAGTATTTGGTTATTTGGATGTGGTTTCATTGTTTTTTTTTTGGAAACTCTTGGTGTACTTTTAACTTTTTTTTTCTATCCCACAATTGTTTTTTTTCACCCCTAGGTTTTTATTTGATTGACAATGATCTGATGTTGTTGAAAATTGCTGTTTTAGTTTTGAAATTAGTTATATAATTAAGTATTGTAACTATGAATACAATTTTAAATTTTGAATAGTTAATTTGAGATTGAAAGACCATCTGAAAGAAAGATGAAAATATCATAATATAAAAATAAATTAGAAATTGGTAGAATGTATATTATTGAATTTAAAAGTTTAGAACTTATTTAGAAGTATTGATTTCTCAAAAATGAATTAAGTTAAACCAATTTATTATGATATTGACATACTTTTTTGCAGTTGAATAATCACAATTTATTTGCTTTGATAAATATGTAATTTGAGTGGAAATAATATTATTGAATATTTGTTAATTTGTATGATTTTACTATTTTATAAGATTTACTTCATCTAGTTTGAAAGAGGATTTTAGTTTAACCAGTATTTATTTCGTGAGTGATTTATTATAATTGTTAATTTAGCGTTATCATTATTCCATCATTAAGTAAAAATGTGTGAATTGAATGAGTGGGATAGTTAAGTTAAACTTTAAATTATGTTTTGATTTGAGTTAAATCCATCCTAAACAAAATCCCAAATCCTAAAACCCTAAAACATAAAGAGAGGTCTTTTAAAAACCCATATCATATTCTTTTCCTATGTAAACCCCTCAAAGAATACCTTTCTTCTCCTATTATTCATCTTTTTTTCTTCTCACCCTTTTTTTATTTTCTCTCTTATCTTGTACATTATCTCTCAATGGCTCTTCCAATTCCATTATACACATTCTCATGAATAGAATATTCAAGCCTTTAGTTAGCATAAACAAGATCCAACATCAAACTGGAGAATTTTGTTTTGGTAAGTTCTGTTTCTGCCTTTCTTTTTATTCTTATTATTGAATGCAATAGTTATCGATGAAAAGAAAATTCATGTTCAAATCTCTAAGTTTAACCATTTACGTTATTATAATGGGTTTTATCATCTTAAGAATTGACTGGTTGTCGATTCTCATCTTGCAAGCCCATAGAACATTGAGGTAAGAACAACTAATGAACCTCTCTCTTTTATCTTCTGTTATACTGAAACAAATCATTTTTACATATAATAATGGAATTTTATTTATTTAACAAATAAAATATCATATAAATTGCACATAATATATTCTTTTTATTTACTGGTTTACGGCAAGTAAAAAGAAAAACAGACGAAATTATCTACCAACATTTAACAAATTTAAATATTTTAAAAATATATTTATGTGCCTTTCAACCTAGTTTTTTATTTGACTTTAGTTTCTTTAAAATGTGGATTTTATATTTATAGAAAACTTTGAAAATTTGATTGTTATTTGTTTAAATTAATAATTAATGATAACAATCAATGTTATTTTATATATGTATGTGAAATTCGTATGATATATATTAATGATAACAATTAATGTTATTATATATATATGTGGGTGAATTTTGTATTATATATATATATATATGTATATTGGAATTGTTATTATTATAATATGTTTTATAAACTATACTTTTAGTTGTGAGTATTAATTTTGTACAATGCTGATAAGTATCAATACCAATTTTAAAATAATTGCAGTAAAAGTTAATAAACTCATATGAAGTTATTTTGATTATACAACAGTGTAAAGAACTGGACATAATTAGTGTATATACTATTTATCTTTATGTTTAAAATATTATTGAAATAAAAACTTATGTCCCATTACTCTTTAGATTTTATTTCAATATTTTTTTTCTAAAATAAAAATGAATTTTAATAATATTAAATTTTTTATTTATTATCTTTTACAACATTAAATGCAAGATTTATAACAGAATTTTTAATTCATTATTTCATTAATTTAATATAAATCTCATTTTGATGTATAAAATATACATTAAATTCCATAACATTTAAATTTAATGTGAGTATATTATAAGCAGAAATAAAAGTGAAATATGATTAGATCAAATTAATTGCTAATGTATAAAAAATTCAAACAACCTCAAAAATCACATTTTAATATGTTACTTTAAAATATTTTTTTAAATAAGGAATTAATATTATTATTTATGTTTAAGTATAATTTATTATATATATATATATAAGTTAATGTATACACAATGATGTAGAAGTGGTCCACTGATCCATCATGTGCTCAACTAATCAAAATAAATGTAACGGCACACATGAGATACGACAGCGTTTCGGCTTGCTATGGCCTCGGTTACAGATAAAGTCAAAGTACATTTTTTATTTATTTTTGTTTTTGCTGAGAGTGCATTATTTAGGCGTGACCTTTCTCGTAAACCGAAAACTCAGGCAATTACTGTTCGCATCTGGATGCCCACCATGCCCAACCTTACCCTTCCCATTCAAATCTTCTTTTTCATTTTTCCATTATTATTATTTTCTTTTTGAACCTACCTTTATAGTATAAAGGATAAATATGGAAAATAAAAAATAAATTTCCTAAATTCCTACATAAATGATAAAATCTAAAAGCAGAAATTTCTTTAGATCTTCGGAAAATAAAATTGGGTTAAGAAGACAAAGAGACATGAGTGCTACACCTTGGGGTGAGCGTTTGAAGGTTGATGCAGAAACCCTTTAACCAAAGGTCTCTCATATCGCAACAACCCAGCCCTATTCCTATTCCTATTCCCATAGGACCCCATTTCTTGTAACCCCACCACACAACTCTCTCAAGTGTCTTTTTTTCTCCTATTTACCAAATTCTTCCCTTTGAACCCAATCTTTTTCGTATTAGAAAAAAGAATATTAAAAATGGTTTGGGGTGTGATTTTAATTTGGGCACGGGACCTGACCCCATTCCCTCTTTCTTCCAATGTCTAAAACCTAGAGCCGCACTTGGTATATACAAATATATAATTATGAATTATGCATACCATCTATCTATCTATCAATCACTAAGCAGTAGCCCCAGTGAGAGTGTGCGAGGCATCGATTAGGGAAAAAGAGGCACAACATTTTTCACATAAAAAACCAAAACCATTTTCACCCACCCATCCAACCACCACCACCTCTCTAATAGACCCAGCAAAATACTGACCCTGACCTTCGTGCGTAAACTTCCCCCACTCTTATTTTTAAGGTACATTACCACTACCCCTTTTTATTTTCTCAATTTTCGCTTAGCCAATCTTATTTATATTCTTTTTAATGTCACATATTTTCCAGTCAATTTGGTTATGGTGTCTGACCTAGCTCATCATCCCTTATATGCATATATTTTGTGTACCTTATATATTATATAGCCAAAAAAATTTAAAAATTTCTCTATAGGTAACAGAAAAAGACGTACTAGTAATGGCAGGAGGCAAGATCTTACCCCTTTTCGTTCAACGTTTTAAGCAGCACCTCTATTTAGTCGAGGGTATAATTGATTGATGCCCGGTTTTTCTTTTACGATTCTGCACATCTTTTTTCTCGTTCTTTAGCCATGCAGTTACATTACATGCTCATCATCTTAATACAGTATATACTATGGATTTTGATTAGGGTTTATCATCGTGTTACTAGCGTGCCCACAATAATAATGCCGGGATTTAAGCCAATTTCACTGTTGGGTCTTCGTCATTAAGGGTTTTGGTGGCGAATGTGATTTGATAAAGATCTCGACCTTAATCGGGCTTTGTGCCTGTTAAAACTGAGAACTTTAAAAGCTTTGTCTGCACATTTTTTTTTTGCTGGTGCGATTTACACCTCTAATCATTTAATTTCTACCCTAACAGGTTGAATAAAATTTTGAAATTAAATTTGGGGTGTGGGTTTAAGGGTTGAGCTTCGAGAGTCAGATATAAATGATGTTAGGCATAACTCTCTGTTTTGATCATAGCTTGGATTTGTTTTGAGAATCTTTCCTCTAATTAATTTGGGCTTGAAGATTAATTATTTCGTTCAGCCCTGAAATTCCATTAAGGGAGAATTAATTTCTCTAATGCTAATAAAGTACAAATCTACCTGAACTCGACACAATAACTCGGAATCATGTAGTATTCTTGCAGAGCGAGTATTAATTCAAATTTCCATACAAAAATAATTCGCTAAGGAGTTAGGCGTGAACTATTTGTCTTTTCAAAATTCATTCATAAATAAGACTAATTTTTTAAATGATGCTTAAGTTATTAAAGCCCGTTGTTTATTAGACGATTTTTGTTATTGGGGGTCTTAATCAAGAAATTGTGGATTCTCCTTCTAGTTTACATTGAACAGATTGAAACAGGGGTTGTATTAGCCAATTCAGAAAGTTGAGTTGCCAACCCCTACACCCCGAGAGTCGGGGAGGATGATGCACCATATTATGTTATTTATACATAGTTTATGCTGTTATTCTTATTATAATTCGTTGCATTTAAATTTTTGGATGATGATAAAACTTATTTTTGAACCATCCTGCATATGGTTCTGTTTTACTGATTTGAACTTGTTCATTTTTTGTTTTATGAACTCGTTAATGCCATTGCCTTGTGCAGTCATAAAAAGAATCCACAAACATGTATTGTAATTGATGAACTAATAAATTTTATATGTACGCAGTACTAGTTACATGAAACTCCGTCAAGAATTTAAATAATCTTGAAGGATATTTAATTGAAAATTTGAATTAAGTCCTGACCAAATTGTGATGCATTTATTAAGCTCACTTTTAAAGTGTTTGTGCTTCATATTTTTAACATCAATGAATTTTTTAAAAATTAATTATTAGCAATTAAAAATATTATGACCATGAGATGTTTTTTTTTTTTTTTTTTTTCTAGGGTTTAACTGGGTTTTCGTTAACAATGTTATTTGTGGTAGAGTATTTATTTAGTCATGGTTCACTATGCAAGTTGTTGCCTCAGTCGAGTGTCTGAGAATAATAGTTTACAATTATATTGGATGCACAGTTATTTTCTTCATCTACTGACTGATTTTTCTAGAGGTTATGCTCTGTTGTTAATGGTTATTCAGGAATACAATGATGTACCATAATTTTCTTTCGAAGTTCAAATAATCATGCTACTCTTCGCTAGAATTATGGATAGTGATGAATACACACACATGCGCATACATGAGCACTGGACATCCAATTCCCTAATGCACTATTACGACTGCAAAAATTTGATTCTCCTTCAAACCTAAGAATCTTTTTTGCTGGCCCCTGATTTTAGTACGTGGTAGCAATGTTATCTGAACTCTGATAAAAAAGCAGGGCTTATTTATTTTTTCCTGAATAGACATCAGCAACAGAAACTAACATGTTGAAACACTTGGGAATAGATTAAACTAATAATTGAAGATTAATATAGTTTTAAATTTGCATTATTGTCAAGGTCATTCTGGTCCTTGATTCTACTAGTATGGACTACAATGGAGTGGCATGGTTATCATGGAGGTAAATGACATTTCAATATTAACCTCTACAAATACGTCAATAGGTGAAACTAATAATTATGGATTTAATATAAATCTTATTGAATTTAAAGGAAGGGTGCTACTACAAAAAATTCTAATTCCTATGAAAACTAAATGCATTCTTGGCAAGGTAATCATGGTTCCTGTCTCCCTGATTCTATTATATCGTAGCAAGGTTGTGAGCTCTGATAGGAAACAAGGCATTTTGATTTATGCTCTCCTGAATAGACCTCAGAAACATAAATTAACATCCAGACTCCAACATATACCTGTCAGTAGGTTAAATTAATAATTGTGAGTCTGATAAATAAGCATTAATATTCTACTCTGCAATCAACATTTTCCTTGAAATGGTTGTACTGATGATTCAATGCTTCGATGCTTCCAATTTGTTAATATAAAAATTTAAGAGGGAAACTTGATATGTTAATTCTTTTATTGGTTCTATCATGTTTATATCTCTTTATTTGTATTTAGAAATCATTGAAACTCCTAAAATGGATCTTCATAAACTCTTATTTTTTTAACCACTTTCTGTTTCTTGGAATTTTGGACTAATCCAGATGAGTTTTACTTTTGTTTTTTTTCATGTCAAAAGGACATATATGGTGTTTTTATGAATTCTACAACATATTGTCTGAACACATGAATTTTCTGTGATAACATTTAAGTTTGATGGCACTCCTTGGTGCAACTAAGGTTACTGTCTTGTCAGAAGAAGATTCTAGTTGTAGAAAGTAGTAACATTTCTGTTTGCGTGGTGTGGGGTAAGGTTATGTACTTCTATCAATCTTAGATAACAAAGTGGTGGAAGCTTTGTGAATTGAGCTACCTTTTGCTTTTTTTAAAAAAAAAATTTGACCTTCTTGTGCCATGAAGTTTCCATATAATTTATTTCTCTTATTTTGAACTTCTTTTTTTGTAAATTACCATGGCTAAAACTTCATTGTCTGACTTTTTCACTGAATCTCATTTACTTGAACAGAGTGGTGAGATACAGAGTCATCAGGCATAGCATGCGAAATATCATATACCAAACTCTACTCTAGAAATAGTCTCATGGAAGTGCTTCCTTGTTCTGGTGTTCAATATGCTGGGGAATCTGATTGCACTCAGCAGAGTTCAGGAACTGCTTTTGTCTATCAGGAAGAACCTAATTGTGCTGAAAATAGTGAGCAAGTCAAACTGGTAGCTGCTCAACTGAATGAATCATCACAAAAAACGCAAGGGCCTCAGATAGAACGGCTAGGTGGTTTGTCAACTAATTCAGATTGTGAATGCATTGGAGCTTCATGTTGTGACTGTCAAGTGGATGATCAAAATGACTATTGTGGTTTCCATGATTTTGAAGAAGACATTATAAATGAACCTTGCTTGACATCTGACAACTCTATCTCTGTTGTTGATACAATTGAAAGTGAATCCCCAAACAACAGTCGGGAAGGAGACTTGTCATGTTCTGAACCCAAGTGGCTTGAGGGGGATGGATCAGTGGCATTGTGGGTCAAGGTAAGCATAATTCTTTTTCTGATGATTGATACAATTCTTTCTATGTATTAAGAAACTATTATTAATTCACTACTCTAACTGATCTTGAACGCCTGATCATGAGAAATTATTCATGAATATCTTGGTCACATTATGTTTCTGTCAAAAACCTCCTCAGGCATGTTTCATTATTGTTTTAGAAAATTGTAAGATTTACACTCTGTTAAAAGATGGAAAATGAAAAATGCAAGCCTTGCTGATTTATTTTCTTTTTGACTTCTCCGTCTTTTCTAGTGGAGGGGGAAGTGGCAGGCTGGTATCCGGTGTGCAAGGGCTGACTGGCCGTTATCAACCTTGAAAGCAAAACCAACACATGAAAGAAAGAAATATTTTGTTATATTCTTTCCACATACAAGGATTTATTCTTGGGCGGACATGCTGCTCGTTAGATCAATTAATGAGTTTCCCCATCCCATTGCTTATAAGACTCATCAGGTGGGACTGAAAATGGTAAAAGACTTAACTGTTGCACGGCGGTTTATAATGCGAAAGCTAGTTGTTGGCATGCTGAACATGGTCGATCAGTTTCCTTTTAATGTATGCGACGATGATGACACTATTTCCTTTTTTCCGCTCCTTTTCTTGCAGTCTCTCTTTCTCTCTCTTATATATATATATATTTATATTCATTCACTTTTTAAATGGAGGGTTTTTCAATACATACAGGCTTTGACAGAAACTGCTCGTGATATGAAGGTCTGGAAGGAGTTTGCCATGGAGGCTTCTCGTTGTAATGGTTATGCTGATTTTGGGAGAATGCTTCTAAAGCTGCATAATGTAAATTCTAATTCTTGATGATAATTTTTGGTGTAGGGAGTTTCTTTTAGAGCTTGAACTTGATGACTGCTCAATACTTGTTTTATTAATGTATTACAGTTGTTGAGTATAGTCGTATGTGTAGATGTTGACATGATTTAGCAATCAGTACTTTTTTCCATTGTTTTGCTAAAACTGTAAGGATCAGTATATTTAATTGGAAACTTAAATTGCTAAAATTTGTTTTGTCATAATGTTTGAACTCCCTCTAGCTATCTTTCTCTGCTGGTTTATACACTGAGTGTCAGAATAAACAAACAGATTTCAAGTAGCATGATCAAGTGATGATATGCTTTTTATTGATTTGCAATAAGTTTGCCCGTTAGTTTATATTTTAAGTCTATTAAAAGTGAAAATTGGTAATATTTTAATCTTGAACTTTATGCACAAAGAATTAGTGTCGAACATTAATTGATAGGGTTGCAATGCATTGAAAGATTATTTAATGGTTAAGATTTGGATATATGTTGGACATTGAAAGAATGAAAACTAAGCATTAATCATTCTTTTGCTTATCTTTGGCATGTGAAGTTTGGGCATTCGTAAGTGCTTTATTAATTCTGTATTTGTTAATAATCTTTTTTACATGTTTATAGGTCTCTCATTCTCTTATTTCGTATTGTTTCTGCAAGCTTCTGATTATTTTTCTCGGATAGTACTGGTTCTTTTTATGCCATGTTAGAGGATACCACACCATTTCTCTCCCTCTCCTTTCTATGACGTGCTCATGTGTGTTGGAGTACCTTAGTATCATGTCGTACAACCAGTCATGAAGTAATTTCTACTTTGCATGGTATATCATGTATTTCATTATATCATCACGAAATAAGGAACATTTCGTTTTTTTTTGCCATGTTCTTATATATGTGCCTTTTCTTACTCTCTCTCTCTCTAGATATAGAAATAGATATAGATATAGATATAAATATAGATATAGATAGATAGATAGGTAGAGAGAGAGGGGGAGAGCTTGACCTGGTATCTCCTCAATAAAGTACATTATCCATTTTTCTTTTTCCCTTTTAAGATTTAATATCTTGTACTTGGCTTAGCATATTTTACCTGTATTTGATAATTTTAGCAAGTACATCAATATTAGATTTGACTGATGGCTGAATTACCAATACTTTTGAAGTTGAATGCTGATAACTACAGTATGCTTTGCATAGTCTCTGCAATTTATTTCAGTTGAGCTATGTTATTGCTATAAAGTTTTGTATGTCCTAATACTATTATTTTTCTTAATATAAAGGTAACAATGATTGCTTCCATGAATTTTGTCTATTATTTTCTTTGTGTGACTGATGAAGTTCAACGCATTGTTGTTTCTTACAGAGCATACTGCAGCACCATATAAATGTTGACTGGTTACGGCATTCTTATCCCTCTTGGGCTGAAAGATGTCAGAGTGCAAATAGTGCTGACTCAGTGGAGCTACTGAAGGAGGTACCTTGTGATTCTGACTACCAATTCATATATTAGAATCCAGAAAAATGGATTATGTTCGTACTGCATGGTCACTATTGCAACTAGCATACTTTTGCTCATAAAAGATGATTCGATACCAGTAAAAAAAGAATAGAATACTGCAATGCATATAATTTCTGAGTAGCTAAAGGATGTCTAAGGACTTTTTGGTCACGTTTTATCTTGCTTCCTTTCTTTCTGTCATAAACCAAAGTGAATATAGTAGAATTTGGATCTCTTACTATTGTTGAGTAATAGGATGTGGTTGTGTTAAAGAGAGAAGCATTTGTTTTTATCAAATAAGGACCCACCATGATTGGTTGTATTGTATGTCCCACCAGCTATCTAACTTCTAACATACAACAAATAAAGAAAAAAAGTTAATCTCTTCATCCCAAGGAACCAAATGGACTGATGCCCTGTAAATAAAGTGATTAGATAATGACAAATACAATTTTCATAATGTTCTGCTCTTCGGTTTCAACAGAAGTCCATAAAATATACTTACGCTCCTTCAAATTATCTGCATTTTATCTCTTCGAATAGAGCCGAAAAGAATAAATATTTTAATCCAACTTTATCCTACCCTGTTGTTATCTCTACTGGAAGGAATAAGAGTAAACATTAATGAAGTGATAATGTTATTTTGAGTATTTCAATAGAGGTTAATTTTTCTCAGATACAGATATATTTTTCTGCAGTTGGGAGTATTTAATAACTTTCTCAATATGTATGTATAACCTTCAATGACAGATATCATGAAATATAGGTAGTATCATGTTAGCAAAAATATGTAAGGAGGGCATAGGATTTGAAGGGAATGAAGTAGCAGCTTGTTTCATTTAGTATTAGCAAACCAAATAATTGGCAAAAGAACCTGGTGTAGTGCAAAGAGTGACTTGTAATTTAGTGATATCCGATATGCACTGACCAAGTGATTGGATATTTTCTATGTTCGTGTATGAATTCATCAAGTACCGGTAACATATGTGTGCCTAGTACAGGTAAGAACCACTTAGGATTACCTCTGCATCATAGCTACTAGTCGATCTATTACAGCTGTTTCCATTAGTTTCACTTTCTATTCTAGTTTATCAAAATAAACCCAAAAGAGATTATACTGATTTTAATCTGTATTAATAAGATCATGAAATAATCATAAAATGCTTTGCCAGCACTTAGTAGAGACACATGCAAACATATCCTAAGAAACAGAGGGAGGTTCACAGGAGTAAAGAGAGTGTTGCTTCATCACTCAGTTTTAGAAAGAATAGAACAATTAATTGATTCTGTTAGCATTCTATTAATGTTTTTAATTGCACTTCTTCAGTTTTTAAAATATTTAATACTGTTTCAGTTTCCTTATTTTTGGAACCGTAATACTGTCTACTTATATACCTTGTAAGTAACGAAATATCTGTAATATAACTACCGTAAAAATAGATCCATGTAGTTTTGTTTTCTCCTTTCCTATCTTTCGTGAGCCCTATCACTAGGGCCTTAAAGTATCTAGAATATAAAACTTATTGTGATTCCTCTTCAATAAAATACATAGTTTAGATGGTTTGTCTGTTGGTTTCAGTAAAAAATGAAATCTGTATATTTAGTTTCCTCGTTAGGTTGACTGAGACTATCCCCTGCCATCTGGAAATTTCAGTTTGTGAATCCTTTCCTGAAATACTGTACTTCGCCAATATAGACAATTTGGCTAATGTTGTGCTTATTTTAATATGCTTAGACTGAAATGACTTGTCAAATTTCGATTACAAGCAACAATTAGTGCCCATCCCCTGTTTAAACAGTTGTCAATTTTTTTTTCCCAATATGTTTGGTTGATTTTATTCCTTATTCTTTTTCAGGAATTGTTTGATTCTATTTTGTGGAATGGGATCAATACTCTCTCTGATGGACCAGTGCAATCAACATTAAGTTCTGAATGGAAAACCTGGAAGCATGATGTAATGAAATGGTTTTTGACACCACCTTCCTTATCGATCAGCAAAGACACACAGCAACAGAGTTCTGATGATCTGTACCGGGCAAACCTTCAGGTTTGTAGAAAAAGGGCCAAACTTGAAGTTCGTCGGGCAGATACACATGCTTCACAAGTGGAAATCAAGGCCCAAACTGTTGATCTTCAGGCTGACCCTGGCTTCTTTAAGAATCAGGGCACACTGAGCACATTAGCAGCTGAATCTTGCAAACAGGAAGGTGTTAGGGAGGTGTCTATGGCAACTGATTCACCTGGTCATTTGGTCGATAAATGGAATGAAATTGTAGTTGAGAATACTGATTCCCATTTTTTGCATACCAAAGAAATGGAATCAACACCTACTAAGGAAATGACTGTTGCTAAATCTGTAGAATCTGGTAGTAAGAATCGACAATGTATAGCTTATATCGAAGCAAAGGGAAGACAGTGTGTGAGATGGGCAAATGATGGTGATGTGTACTGTTGTGTACATTTATCCTCCCGATTTTTGGGCAGCTCAACAAAATCTGAAAAGCCTGTTCCACTTGATACTCCTATGTGTGAAGGCACTACTGTTCTGGGCACTAGATGCAAGCATCGTGCCCTACCTGGCTCTTTATTCTGTAAGAAACACCGGCCACATGCTGAGACAGAGCAGATCTCAAATATACCGCAGAATACACTAAAGAGGAAACATGAAGAAAATTATACTGGTTCAGAGGGCATTCTCTCCAGAGACTTGGTATTAGTAAATGTTGAAAGTCCACTGCAAATGGATCCAGTGTCATCCATTGGTGGTGATTCCGTACATGGAGAAAACAACTTTAATGAGAAGCCCATGCATTCTGAACATGATCATAATGCAATGGAGTCACTGCTCTGTATGGGTTCTCCTCCCTATGATAAGATGAATCCTTGTAGGGAAGGTCCTAAACGGTATTGCTTGTACTGCGAAAGCCACCTCCCTAGTTGGCTTAAGCGTGCAAGAAATGGTAAAAGTAGAATAGTATCAAAAGAAGTGTTCACAGAACTTTTGAGGGACTGCAACTCATGGGAGCAAAAGGTACATCTGCATAAAGCATGTGAACTTTTTTACAAGCTTCTTAAAAGCATTTTGTCATTAAGAAACCCTGTTCCTAAGGATGTCCAATTTCAGTGGGCTTTGACTGAAGCCTCTAAAGATTCTAGTGTAGGAGAGTTTTTTAAAAAGTTAGTTCACAGTGAAAAGGCCAGAATGAAGTCAATATGGGGATTCAATGGTGATATGGATATATCCTCTGTCATGGAAGAACCACTACTGTTGCCATCCACAAACAATGATCACTATGATAAGGAAAATGCCATTAAGTGTAAGCTATGCTCTGCAGAATTTTCTGATGACCAAGAACTTGGTAACCATTGGATGGACAGTCATAAAAAGGAGGCACAGTGGCTGTTTCGAGGCTATGCATGTGCCATTTGTCTGGATTCATTTACTAACAAGAAACTGTTGGAAACGCATGTTCAGGAGAGACACCATGTGCAATTTGTTGAACAATGCATGCTTCTCCAGTGCATTCCTTGTGGGAGTCATTTTGGAAATACTGAACAATTATGGCAGCATGTTTTATCAGTTCATCCTGTTGATTTTAAACCATCAAAAGCTCCTGAGCCGCAAACTTTATCTACTGGTGAAGATTCTCCAGTAATACGTGATCAGGGTAATTCAGCCCCTTTGGAGAATAATTCTGAGAATACAGGTGGCTTTCGGAAATTTGTTTGCAGGTTCTGTGGGTTGAAATTTGATTTACTACCTGACCTAGGTCGACATCACCAAGCTGCTCATATGGGGCCTAATCTGGCAAGCAGTCGCCCTGCAAAGAGAGGAGTTAGATATTATGCATACAGATTAAAATCTGGCAGACTTAGCCGCCCCAGATTTAAAAAAAGTTTGGCAGCAGCATCATACAGGCTTAGAAATAAGGCTAATGCTAATTTAAAGCGAAGCATTCAGGAAAGAAACTCACATGGCACAGGAGGAATAACCATACAACCTCATGTTCCTGAAACAACAAACATTGGTAGATTGGCAGAACATCAATGCTCAGCTGTTTCAAAGATTTTGTTTTCAGAGATTCAGAAGACGAAACCTCGGCCAAACAATCTTGATATTTTGTCAATTGCTCGCTCCGCTTGCTGCAAAGTTAGCCTTGTAGCATCACTGGAGGAGAAATATGGAATTCTTCCCGAAAAGCTCTATTTGAAGGCAGCAAAACTTTGCAGTGAGCATAATATTTTGATAAGTTGGCATCAGGAGGGTTTTATTTGTCCTAGAGGTTGTAATGTATTAAAGGCTCAAGCTTTGCTATCTCCTTTAGATTCTCTTCCTAATAGTTCTGTAATGCCCAAAGCTGTAAATTTATCTGATACTACAAGTGATAAGTGGGAGGTGGATGAATTCCACTGCATCATCAATTCACGAACTTTAAAGTTAGGTTCACTGCAAAAAGCTGTGGTCTTGTGTGATGACATTAGCTTTGGGAAGGAATCAGTTCCGGTGATTTGTGTAGTTGATCAAGAACTTGCGCATTCTCTTCACAATGGCTGTAACGGACAAAATGTAAACCCTTCTAGGCCTTGGGAGAGCTTTACCTATGTTACAAAGCCAATGCTTGATCAATCCCTCATTCTTGATTCAGAGGTAGTTCACTGAGACTTAATTTGTTCTTTGATCAAATTCTAACCAAGAGGGACAATGAATCTAAAATAGATCATGTTGTACTAAGTTTTTTGTAAAATTCTGTTACTTGTGAAATCTATCTAGAGTCTAGACTGTCAAGTACTTCTTAGGCACACAAGCAATGTTAGATTTCTACATAATGCCTTTTCTCTTTTTTTTTTTGGAGTTTAAGAAATAAAGATTTTGTACATTACCCCGTTTCTTTTAATTGATTTTTAATATTATTTAGCGTATCTATTTATTGGCAGAGTCCGCAACTGGGATGTGCATGTTCATACAATACCTGCTGTCCTGAAACTTGTGATCATGTGTACCTTTTTGGCAATGACTATGATGATGCAAAAGACATATATGGGAAACCAATGCGTGGCAGGTTCCCATATGATGAGAATGGTCGAATAATCCTGGAGGTAAGTTATTTTCATTTATTAAACTGTTCTATACAAAATCTGAACTAAGAATTAATTTTGCATCTGTTATGCTGTACTTAGTGATGATATATCTAGTACTTGCTAAAATACTGAATAATTTTATCTCTTTCATTACTTCTTACTTGAATGGTTCTGTTTTCTAATAGTATTATGGCTGCTTTGAATGTATTGACTTACCTCTGTTAGCAATAACATGACGTGGGATCTTGTCTTATTTTTGAAAATTACTTACATGATATTTTTAAACATCGTTATTACGTGATTTTGCCTCAGGTTCCCTTCATAGATCAGGGGCATATACAGAAAATTTCTGCTTTTATATTTATTTTCTATTTCTGTTATTTATTAACAAATTTTCATTTTTGTTCAATTATGGGGATTGTCCTAAAACAACTGCAGGAAGGTTATCTTGTCTATGAGTGTAATCACATGTGCAGATGCAATAAATCCTGTCCAAATAGAGTATTGCAGAATGGAGTACGAGTCAAATTGGAAGTCTTTAAAACAGAGAAAAAGGTTACTCTTTTTTTATTAACCCGAATACTTGTCAAATCACAAGGCTTGCTACATTGACTTTTATGCTGTGATTTGTAGGGATGGGCAGTAAGGGCTGGTGAAGCTATTCTACGTGGCACATTTGTGTGTGAATACATTGGAGAAGTTTTAGATGTGAAAGAGGCCCATGAAAGGCGTAGAAGGTTTACATTTCTTCAAGATGTGTTCTCTTTTAAATTAGTTGATGTTTCCACACTTTATACTGACTCGGACTGTATCAATACCAGATATGGCACAGAGCATTGCAGTTATTTCTACAACATCGATGCTCGTGTTAATGATATGAGCAGATTGATTGAAGGACAGGCTCAGTATGTAGTTGATGCTACTAAATTTGGAAATGTTTCAAGATTCATCAATCATAGGTGAGCATTTTGCTACTTAACATACTGTTTGACATGGTTTTGCTAGCAACCTGGTTCATTAATGGATTTTTTTGCTATACGAGCAGATTTAAAATGGCAGTTGGTAAAATATTATGATTTCCTTCTTTTCTTCAATCTAACTTGAATTACTTAACAGAAATTGTAGGTCTTGAATTCATTTTTGGCGAGGCATGTTGCTTATTTCACCATGCATGAATCCATGCTACTTGCTATTATGTATTATGCTCTTAATGAGCTGTTAAAAGTGTCGTGGACCGTCACGTTGTCGTCAATATCATCATAATATCATGATGACTGTATTTCTGCTTTTCTGCTCTTTACAAATAGATGCATTGTAGGGAGACTAGTGCTTTTTTTGGCTAGTGAATATTCACACGTTTCTATTGGTACCCACGTTATTTCCCGGCAACAATTAAGCGCAGTAATGTGATAAAAATTAACTATTATTTTTTTTATCAACGATGATTTTGTTTAATTCGACAAAAGCCTAAACTTTTGTGATTAGCAACTATACTGCATTCTGATTTTTACATCCTACATGTACGTTATGTTGGTTTGCACTTACAATTTGTTGTTGTTGTAGTTGCACCCCAAATCTTGTCAATCACCAAGTTCTTGTAGAGAGCATGGATTCTGAACGCGCACATATCGGGTTTTATGCAAATCGAGATGTAAGCACTCTCCTCTATAGGACTATTTTCTTTAAAAGAATCCAACTTATATGATGCTTTGAAAATTTCTACTTGCAAACTCTTTTTTTCATTTGATATGTTATAAGAAACATTATATATGAAGAGACTATATCATAAATATCGATGCTCACATCTCTATTAAAATGTTACCCTGCTCTGCTGATGGAAAGAAAAAAAAAGCCGGCTTATTTGCTTACTATGTCCTGGTTGATGGGTGGACAATGGTATGCATGGACGTAATGAACATCGCACAACAATGCCAAGTTTCGTCCCTTGTTTATGAAGAATATTCAGTCCTGCATGTTATGTTGTGAACAATGAACAGAATTTTAGTAGCTTCCTTGTATGCCATGGATTACATTTCGCTTTGTTCTTGTTGACAGATTGCTTTGGGTGAAGAGCTTACATATGACTACCAGTACGAGCTTGTGCTTACAGAAGGATCTCCTTGTCTTTGCGAATCCTTGAAGTGTAGGGGGCGCCTTTATTAGAACCAGAATCTGTGCGTTGTTGCAACAATATTTTCGGATTGTCAATTTGGTAGACAAATGGTTTGCTCAGCATAAAGGATTCCAATCCGGAACGGTCCAACCCTGAAGTATTCTATTAGTTTTGATTTGATCTTCCAACAAATGAGGAAAAATCAATCACCTGAGGAAGGCAACTTGTAAGGAGTTATCTATATTCAAGTGATTTGGATTGATTGCCATGTACAATCTTTATCTATCCCCCTCTGGAAGAGTAGGCATGTTTTTGCAGTTTAGTGCGCAATTGTTCCCTTTTCTCTTGCTTTATTTTCCAATATTTCACTCTAGTGCCTGATGTCATGAAATAATTTGGCAATGCCTCACTCCTTTTCTCCCCTTGTCACCCTTCCACAACCAAGAAAAGAAACCCCCAAAAGTTCAGAAAAGGCTGTCTAGATTGGCAATTGCTATTTCTCCATTTTTATGACATGGTTCTTAATTTCTTTAGCAGTTTCGGGATTGTAAATATTTTAGCGTTTAACTTATTCGCTCCTCCTTTTCATTGCTAAGTAACTTATTCATAGAAATAGATCCCGTGTAATTTGTGTCATTTAAATATGAAGATCTTGTCTGATATCAATATATCAATTGATGTAATTTATTTGTCTACCAAGTAAAAGCAAAAAATATCAATCAATTTTAAAAGTTCTTAAAATTTTTTAACTATAATTATTTTATTTTATAATATATCGAATACATTTTATGACCTGAATGCCTGAATAAAGTTCGAACTTAATTCATGTTATTGATTTCGAATTTAATTCATGTTATTGATAAATATAGTGGACACTGCCAAGTCAAATCTATTTACTTTCCTTCTTACATTTTAGATAGTTCAAATTCTTTATATTAAAATTAATAATACTAATGTTATTCATGCACTGATATTTTGTATCAGTTTACATTTACGAAGTTTTGCCTTAAAACTAACATTATTTTTTCATAGTTTGTACACTTGATGCAAAATATATGAAACGCGTTATTCTATTAACAAAATCAACAGAATATTGGTCTAGTGATTGATGAAGAACTACTTCTCAAGCAGGTAATGCCTACATTTCATTCAACATTTAGAACGAATAGATGCATAATTTGGATATTTCTTAACAAAATAATTTTACGTAAGTTCAACATTGAGTGGAGTGTACATGATAGTCAGGCACAACCCAAGCAAGAATTGCTGGGGATGGAAGCGTGCATCTTGCCATAAGAAAACATATTTGAAGTTTAGCTGAGAGGATACTTGATTTTGATTGTAGAAAAAACTGACTTAAAATATTAAGGTCTACTTACAGGTAGATTAAGTTGTCAACTTGAGCCACTTAGTGCAAGTTTGAAAACTATTGCGAACGCATTTTTGAACAAAAATACTCTCTGTAATTTTTTGTTTGATCGTTGTTTTAGAAGAAATCAACAATAATCCAAAAATAAGCCCTTAATGGTCAAGACAAAGTTTATCTGTTCTAACTTGACAGTCAGATTAATGTGTACTAATCAATCGGAGTTATGACTTATGATTAACATATTAAAATCACTTTGTCCTAGCAAAGGTTACGGTGACAAGATTTAAGAAAAAAAAGAAAAAAAGGGGAATGTGTACACAAGTGGTGCTTCTATATGTAACATCATGGAATTTACATGTAATGGCTTCCATTTTTCTCCCTTACAAGTTACAACTGTCTCCTGGATTCCCTATCCATTATTCTGCTGTATCATATGTCAAAGTGTTCGAGTACAACTTTGAAATACGAAAATAATATATATTTCACACACCCGTAGACAAATTATGCCAATCTTTCTGTTCAGTTCGGATGAGCTGATGCAGTTAGTGAGACTAATGATGAAGGCACGTGAAATTGTGAAAAGCAAAAATACCAATCCATGCAGCCTAGAAAAAATCACTGACACCAAGAAAGTTAGCTAGGAAATTCCATAAGAGTTAGAAACCAATATATCTTATACAGTGTGAGGCTCACTCCACTGAACAAAGGCTTTGTGTGCGAAATGGGAAGGCCATTGAGGGGACACAAACTGAATAACCATGTGGTTGATGCTGCCATTATCTATTCCTTGACCGTGAGAACCTAAATAAGGGTCCAAGTGCACCAAGGCTTTTCCAAATTGTAATAGTTCAAGTAAAAACAACAGGACCGAAGCATAGACTATAGTATTCAACTGCTGCTGACACAACATGATTGCATTCTCTCTATATAACTAAAATATAGTATTATACTTCAACTAGAGTTGTATGCAACGTGAGTCATGTCATGACATGTCCATTAGGTTAAGTAGTAACTAGAAATTGCAAGTGTTCAATAAGAGAAATCTATATTTGGAGATTCTTCATGGATACCAAAGTTCATTTACTGAATATGTCTCTTAACTTGCATAAAGACAGAATGCAACAAAAAATAAATTTTGAATTTAGTTTTGATTTGAATATGTTTTGGTAGAAAGAGGGGGATCCACTTCGTGCCATCAACTCCCTGAGGTGTTGCTTTCAAAGGTGCAGCCTATGTAGATGAAAGGAACCCGTCCCAAATGGATGTGCATGGATCCTCTGCAGTCCAAAAATGAATTGCAACCTAACAATTTGAATCTAGAGGGCTTCATTAACACCACACAATTATTTATATTGTTCAAACAAACTTAATACTTTAAGGGTGAAGATCCATAGAGTTTGAAAGCAATTGTAGAGGATCAGAATCCTCCAAAATGGACACACAAGAGGTCAGGGTCAGGGACCCGCATGGACCTCTTGTTGACAGACAAATTTGAGAGAGATTGTAGGCAACAACAGCACATACCAATGCCAAACCAATATGTCGGTCACTCTTCTTTCATTCATGTACTAAAAAAAATGATAACCTTCAACCAATACCTTGTCTCCTTGGGCCTTAGCTCCATGCTTCCCCAATTGTTTCTCTTGGTAGAGAGCTTACATAAATTATCATGATTTATGAATGGCCTAGATTCTCACCTATCTTTGTTGGACATATTTTGATTACGATGTACATGATTAATGGTATCCACTAATTAGGTAGTGAGTTGTGCTTAACCGAAACATAGTGTGTCATGGTTTGGTACTAATAATTGGTTAGGTGCATATGTAATCTCTATAAAAAAAGGGATGTTATTAGGCTGAAAAGTTTAGAGCACATGGCAGAAGGTTTGTTAGTAACATCAAAATTTGGGAGCACTGAATCTTGGGTGGGCCAAAAAGGCAACAATTCCAGGGCAGCAGAGGCCACTTATCATGTGATTGGAATTTCTGATTCCTGATGACGAAAACACGTTTCTATCTTTCTATCCTCTTTTTTTTAGAAGTTAGATGGAATCGCTGCAAATCTCTATGATTGCACTAAAGTCACGGCACACACAGCTATGTGTAATTGCATAAAAGATATCATCAAAAGAAATCAAAAATTGTTGAAAATCTACTCTGTCCAAGCCTTTTCCTAATGAGAAATTGCTACAGCTGTGAATTTGTCACTTTTTTCCCAAAAAGTAAACAGCATCTTCCTAATGAAATGTTTCACCGTGCAGCAGCATGGCAAAATTTAAAATTAAGATAGTTTCTGTCATACCTTCAATTATAAACAGGAAAAATCAAGAAAGATATGGTGCCATGTCAATAATGCTTGAGGATAAACTCAGCATTCTAATTCAGTGAGTTTGGGGAATCAAAATATGTCCTTGCCTAAATTCAATTGAAATGAAAGCTGATAGACCCACTTTAAAACCTAATACCAAATTGAACTTTTTTTCGGTGGGAGAACTTCATTCTTTACTTTTCAATGATTCTCTTTTTCATATCACCTACAATACTTGAACCCAACCTCTTGGTAAAGAAGATGGAGTCTAATTTGACCAATATTTTAGTTTCAATTCAAAATTGAACTTTTAAGTTTTCATACAATAAATTGTACATTAACAATAACAAGAAGATGGCAGTTAACCCTTTTTTAAGTTGTAGTTCTTAAAAACAGTCCTTTTTCCTCAACGGATTTTATGAATAATCAAAGACCTGCAATTGTTACAAAAGTTGAGGGCACTTTTCAATGTCTAAGTGTCAATAGAATTAAAAAAAAAAATTATAGCTATAAATATGGTAAGTGATATGATATTACAACAAAAAAAGAACAAAAATAATAAATATTAACGAGTTATTCTTTATACAAGAGTTTTTATTTTTTTCACCCTGTAATTTCTTTATGCACCCATAAATATAAATTTTCCACTTTGTCCTTCTGGTTGATGAAAAATGACTATTATATTGTGCAATTCATAAGTATTTTTTATGAAAAAACTTTCAGATTATAAAATTAGAATACATATTTTATTTTTTAATTATGCAATCTAAAAACTTTTTTTTATCTTTAGATTGTGTGATCTGAAAGTTATTTTTAACTTTTATAATGTAAAATTTAGAATTTTTTTTATGAAAAAAGTTTAAGTTACATAATCTAAAATTATTTTTGACTTTTAAATTATACAATTTAGATTTTTTTTATTAGATTGTGTAATTCAGAAGTTATTTTTTTAAGAAAAAAAAATTTTGAATGGTGTAATTTAAGAGTCTTATATATTAGAACATAGAAAACTTAATTTTTAGTTTTCAAATTTATATAATTTATAAGTTTTTTGTTGTAAAGAATTACTTTTAAATTTTACAATCTAAAAACTTTCTCCCTTGGAGAGGACGAAAACAAACAACATGATAAGGGAATAGTTTGATATTTTACCTGTTCCCGTAAACTATTGAGGTGCAAAAAGAAATGGCTCATCCATTATCCTTCTTATCCAATAAAATTATCTATTATAAAAATATTAAATCAAATTCCTTCATTTAATTATATAATAAATTAATAATTTATCTATTATTTCTTAAAATCAATGAATTCTCTTATTACTAAATATAAAAAATTATTATCAACGTTAATTAAAATGATTTTTTATAATTAAACATTTTTTAATTCATTATTTTTTTCAAAATTATATTTTTAAAGTTGTTCTACATGATTTACCTTTGGAAACTTAAAAAAGAATTAAAATAATTTTTATTTTTTTTTAAAAAATACATTTTTATGGATAGATTCGATATTCATCTATAAAAACATATGAATCAAATTATATTTTATTCAATGGATTGCAATATATTAGTAAAATAAATTGATCTGATCCATTATAATTCAAAATAAAATTTATTTAATACATTCAATTTATATATGTATATATTTTTTTTTTTTGAGAAAGTAACCATCCATCTTGTTGAAATCCCAAGTCAGCAATGAAGAACAAGAAATGAAAAGAAGAAGATAGTTAGTAAGCAACATAAGGAACCTCTACGTATGATGCTACAAAGAAAGGTAGTAAGTGATGCAAGGAAATGTTAATAGAGACAAATAGTCAATTAGAGAAGCATTGCACATGAATCACTTTTTATATTTGCATCTTAGCATTTGTTTTTTATTCCAACAAACTAACTTTTCATAAAAAAAAATAAAAATTGTTGCATGTTTTTAGAGTTTATAAGCTAAATGGATTTTATTGTGGTCTCTATAGTTTTGTTTTATTTTTTCAATATTTGGTTTTGCTTTCTATAATCCTTTTTAAAGATTACCCCACTAAAATCTATAATCACCGTTTTTAGTTTATTTTAAAGAAGACAAACAACATCCGTTTTTGGTCTAGAAGTGTTATATACTAGCATAGTACCACAAAATATCAGTTAGTGTTATTTAAAGGATCAGTTTTTTTTTTTTTTTTTCATCAAACACACAAAGTTTGTTTGCGGGTCTTACAAAAGATAGAGATAATCAAAGAAAAAGAAATGTGGGCAACAAATGGTAAAATCTAGGGGACTTAAAAATGAATTTTACACATATAACTTTACCACTCAAAATAGATAAGAGAGAAAGAATATAATTTTAATATATTATAAGTGCACTTCTCTTACTATATGAACTAATTAAAAATAATTCTAGATATAATTTTTAAAAGAACTATTATAAAAGTAAAAAAAGAATATATTTTTTCTAAAGTCATGCAAGTTTCTTATTACCAGTCAATTTAAAACAGTGTATTTTGTTCTGTACTCTCATTTGAGGAAAGTTCTAAAATAACCAGTTCAATGGTTATTGAACCTGTATTTGTTAATTCACCTTTTAAAGTGAGTTAATTTGTTGCGAATAGTTAAAGTGATGGTAATACCCTTTAAACTTATTAGTTCATGTATTATTATTGAAACAATTGTTGGTTAGAAGTAAGGCGATAGGCTGAATGCATGGTACCAAAATAAGAAGAATTGAAAAGGCAACAACGTTGTCTATTCTTAGAAGATTCATATTTTTGGGTTTGGATTTTAGGACAACCCATCGCTTTCATGTTTATATCCATCCTAGGGGTAACTGCCTCTTTCAAGATAAAAACAACCAAAACTAATCTCAACACCTTCTGACACAGATCTGTTTCAATATCAAGATTCTCCCCTTCTTTCTTTAATTTCCCATTAAACATTCCCAACCTGCACTGTTACAACTCAGCTAGACCCCCAGGGCACACTGGTAATTACACCACCTAACCATCAAACAACCTTGCTTTAACTTTACCCTACTCCACATTAGCACATCATGACAAAAGCAACAGTGTCATACATAAAGAATCCACAATGTGATAGTAATAATAATAAATAAATATACCAAACCTTAAATTGAGAGGCAGTGCTGAGTTGTGTATAGGGAGAACTACAGCAAGGAAAAACAGGATTAAAGGAAAAGTTCTAATTTTTATTTTATTTCATCTTAAAAGATTGTCTTTTTAATTAGAGAGAAGATGAATGGTTGAGTCTGAGGGGCCAGGTGATGCAATTTCTGAGACCCAAATCATGAAAAGCATGGAACTTGCAAAGTGGAAAGTAAGAAACACAGCCCATAAACCATCATCATCCGTTTCGTTTCATTTCATTTGGGTGCCCTCTCTCTTCTTGTGCGGGTCTGCTGGTGTTCTCTCCTTCACGAATTAAAGAGTGAGTAAACTCATTATTCCTCCCTTCATGGTCAACACATCAGCTCCTGTATCATTTCTAAAGATTTGAGCTTAAACGAAGTTGTGTTAGATATGACATGAGGTTTCCGAGGTTTCTCATATGACAAATGTTTGGTAAGTTTTCTGCTTTTGCCGTTTACCAGTGACTAGTGTCCATAGAGAGAGAGAAGGGTCATTTTCTGTGTGCTGATCTGTAGTTACTGGTTCACTTTGATGGGGTCAGATATAAATTTCATGGTTATACTGTACTTTTGGAAACGCTCCAGCCATTTTATTTGTTAAAAATATAGAAAAGAAATTACATATTTTTGCATCAGTGTCAGTTCAAATCCCTTTTCCCATTAGAGAAAAATATAAAAATTCAGTTCATTGAACATTCCTCATGTTCTATGTACTTTGTGTGAAACTGCAGTGGCGCCGGTTCTTTTTGGGGTAGTAGATCAGCTCCAAAGATTGCAGCTTTTCATTTTGCTTATTTTTCATATTTTATTAGGGGAAAGATATTGGTTGCTAAGTAGGGATACAAAGACTTGTCATCATTTTCATTGTGATGCTATTATCTTGTTCCATATAATTAGTGTGAATCCTTGTCACTTATGGGGGATATTAGGATTACCCGGGTAGAGCAAGGTCAAACAAAGATTAAGAATGTTCCAATTGCTGTCACCCCTGAAGGATTTTGGTGTTGTCCTACTCCTGTTGGGTTCCAGAAAAGCCTCAAGCATCAAAACCCTTTGAATAAACTCAAACCCTCCTCACCACTTCCAAAGACTAGTTCCCAGAAAAAGGAAGTCTCGGTGAGTGAGAGAAAAGCGGGACCTGCCCCATCAAGGTTGGTGGTTTCTGATGCTCAACAATGTAATGATGATCCAGAAAGACCTCCACCTAGCCCTTCTGTACCTGCAGCGAGAGCACCTAGACCCAAACTTGAATCTATGCCGAAAAAGGTGGCTATTGAGTTTGGTGAACCCGGAAGTTGTGACATGAAGCTTCTTCTCCTTGGAAAGCAGGGATTTTGTGTGAAGCTAAGTGTTCACAGGGATGTTTTAAAAGAGAAGAGTAGTTTCTTTGCTGATAAACTTTCTGAACAATCTGGTTTGTCATGTCTCCAAGTTGATGACTGTGAGGACGTTGAAATATATGTTGAAACTGTTGGGCTTATGTACTGCAAAGAAATGAAGCAGCGGCTGATGAAGCAAAGCGTTTCTCGCATTCTTAGAATACTCAAGGTAATTTCCTAACTCTGTCATCACTGCCTGCTTTGCTGCTAATACTGTTGGGTAACGCATTTCTGTGAATGAAGAAGTATGTTCTATGCTATTAATCTTCTGGTATTATAATTTTCAGATTGTTTTTTGGTGCTGTTTATTTGTCTGTCTCTCTGTAGTAGCACGCCTCATTAGAGGCTTATGGTTAATATTTAATTTCTTAATAATTGTGGTCCTCGTGAGTTAATTCACCCTCCAATATGATCTCACTATGGTTTTTTCTTCCCCAGTACACACATGTGTGTGCAATATATATAATTTAATATAACTTCAATTTAAACAGTGAACTTAATAAAGGTAGCGTAATGCTATATTATTCTCTTAATACTTTATAAATAAAATATTAAATCAAAAAAAGATAACGCATTCAATATTTTGAATACATAAAAGGCATTCAATACTTCTTTTCATTTAATAATTTGGAGGATGACGTTAGAGTATTTAGAATTATGAATTTTGTTAGCTGATAACCCTCAGCATTCAGTGCACACTGTTAGATGCATTCAATTGCTTTAAAAAGTAAGTATGACATTAATTTTGTGTTTTCAATGATTCCTTCTTATTTGTTGCTTTAAACTTTTGGTTCCTTAACTAATACCTTAAGGTTATTCATTAACATTTTACTAGAATTATTCATAACAAAAAATGTATTTTGGATTTGCTAACACCCCAACATCATCATTGTCTTATATTTTGGATTTGCTGTACTGTACTGTAATGAAAACCGGTGCATAAGGTTGTTATTTTTGAAAAGTTATTATGGTTATGTTAAAAAGTTTTTATTTTTAAGTCTGTTTTACAGATGATTTGTTCTTGGGATGTCTTAATTCACTTGAAAGCATAATCCTTTCTCCACCCTCATTTAAAGGTTTAGGATTTAGCAAACTAGGAATTTCTTGTGTTGTGCCATTTTCTTATACATGTTCAATTACCTCTTATACTGACTACTGTTGATGCAAATCAGTAGTTAAAATGTGCTATATATGTGAACCATAATGATGATGATGATGATAAATAATTGTGTCACATGGATTTTTATAAAATTATTGTGGTTAAACGTATAGATACATTGTAACTCTTGACAAGCACACAAATAAGTAGCCTGAAATGCTTATGTATATTTCTCATCCTTGTTTCACCATTTTATCCTTTGTTAGAAATGAGCCATTGGATATTGCTTGATGAAACACCATTGCTAGACTTGTAATCTAAAAGAACCTATGCTGCAGGTTGCAGAATTTCTAGGCTTCAGCTCATGTATCCAATCATGTTTGGAGTACTTGGAAGCAGTCCCTTGGAATGGAGAGGAAGAAGAAGAAAAGGTGATCTCAACAGTCCTACGACTCCAAGGAGATGGAATCGGGGTCAATCCGGTGCTAAAACGAGTTTCTCCTGATATCTCCAACGCCCCAAAAGATACCCTCTCCCACATTGTTGAACTTGTTCTGAAAAGCAATGAGGAGAGAGGTCGTAGAGAGATGAAATCCATTGTTCTAAAGCTCCTCAGGGAGAACAATAGTGTTCCAAGTTCTGCAGGTTCAGCTGACATCTGTAACGACATGATTTATAAGTCATGCAGAAGCTGTTTGGATTCATTATTGTGTCTCTTCAACCAAGCTGCAGAACCAGACTTCAAAGACATGCCTAGCGATAACAAAGAACCTGTAGTGAAACATATAGCTCTTGAAGCTGATAACTTGTCATGGCTTCTTGAGATTTTAGTTGATAAACAAGCTGCTGAAGATTTTGCAGAGATGTGGGCAAACCATCAGGAATTGGCTGCTCTACATGGAAAGCTTCCCATTGCGTTTCGCTACCATGTGAGCTGCATTTCTGGAAGACTATATGTGAACATAGGAAGAGGGGAGGTTCTGCCATCGAAGAACACACGCCAGTTGTTGTTGCAGACATGGCTGCAGCCTCTGATCAATGACTACAACTGGTTGCAGCACGGGTGCAGGACATTCGATAGGAAACTTGTGGAGGAAGGAATTGGAAGGACGATTCTGACCTTGCCTTTGGAGGATCAGCAGAGTATTTTGCTTTCTTGGGTTGGAAGCTTCTTGAAAACTGGTGATGGTTGTCCCAATCTTCAGAGAGCTTTTGAGGTGTGGTGGCGAAGGACTTTCATAAGACCTTATGTGGAAGGCCAAGGTAGTGCCATGCCAGATGGTTGAATGCTGCTGTCAAAGCACCATGTGATACGTTCATCAATAGTTCTTAAAATGGTTTTGGATTTTGAATTTCTCTTTTGAGGTGACTGTTCTAAGGAATTATAAATGATATCTTGATTTGCCAACGTGGTTTACCTCCAGCTGCTAACCAGTTTCATGTATACAATCACTCGTGAAATTATAGATATACTAAAGATTTAGTTTTTTTTATAAAATAAGAGATTTATTTTATTATACAACTACATACATTCAATTATAATTTTTTTTAATTAATGGTTATAGTTTCTCACCTTAGTGGAAGTAAATCCCAATTTTCTAAACAAGGTATGGAGATGCTTCAATCCAAAACAATAAAATAAAGAAGTGAATATTTTTTAACCACCAACTAAGGAGCTTATAAGGTGTACTTAATAATCATGGTCATGGTTACTGACATGACTGCTTAAATAGCGTTTGTTATGTGCTAGCTATTTCTACTCAAATGAAATTCACATATTCATGGCTTATTAAACTACCACTAAATTAAGAAATAAGCCTTAAATAATCCTCCTTCACAATAGATCTTTCCTTTTGACATGTCCAAAATGTATGTTGAGACCAAAATGTATGTTGAGTTAGTGTCTTTCAGTCGTGGTGTACTTTGTCATTAAAACCTTTCATTATTGTAATTTCTTTTTTCTATCTCCTCAATCACGACATTGTCTATGTCTTTAGGGCAAAAGCACAAAGTACTGGTTTTTTTTTTTCTTTATTTAGTAAAAGGGTGCAAAATTTTTCTTTTCATAAAA
>Ga0099825_1000475_pt1 | contig 42463 bp, 13 predicted proteins | sample SiratroredBW_FD_76838 | JGI IMG/M metagenome (GOLD analysis project Ga0099825, IMG submission 76838) | Root nodule microbial communities of legume samples collected from California, USA - Siratro red BW | ecosystem: Host-associated > Plants > Roots > Nodule | place: USA: California | collected...
TTTTTATGTTTTTTTTTTTTTTTTTTTTTTTTTTTTTTTTGTTGTTTTTTTGTGTTTTTGTGGTTTTTGTTGGTTTTTTTTTTTTTTTTTTTTTTTGTTGGTTGAAATAGTGAAGTTCAGGTTACCAGACATTGAAATTCAGAAACATGCTTCTAGAACACACAATTCATAATGTGTTAAGAAAGAAGCATGGGCTTATGGATTTGTGTTTTAGAAGTGTTGGAGGAACATTCTAGAAAACTTAATCCAAAATAGGAGTGAGAGGTGCCAACTATATTCTGAATTCATTCTTCAGAAAAGCTTATTCCTGAAATATGATGTGGATGCTCATTCTGAGAATATATTACAGAAAGCTTATTTCGAAATATTATTCAACTGGCTCACCTCTCCCAAATTTGGAATTTCCAATCCGGTTAAATTCTAGAAAGTTAAAGAAAAAATTGTTACCTCAATGGCATTTAGGATCAATGTCAACTCCAAAGCTTGTTTCCCATAGTGTCAACACAGCTGCAAAAATGCCAAGTAGAAGAGAAGCAACATATGGAGAAGGGTGAAAAAAGTAGGGTTAAATACCCATAAGAACAACTCTGACATTTCAACACTTGATGGGATGCAGGTTAAAATTTGGGGTGCAGGAAGCAATAGTCCACCAAAGTTAAGATCACTTAAAGTATTGGGCAATTTGGAAAAATCAAAAAAGGTATGGAGGTGCAAGAAGAAGCTCTATGGACTTATTTAGTCCAAATCTGTTTATCCCATATGTTATACCACGTTTGTTACAAATTTGTAAAATGGATTAGACATGTCGATTCCTTCAACATGTCAAAAAACACTCTCATCCGCCAAAAATGACACATCCAATCATAAATTTTCAGGTTTTTAAATATTTTTTAATTTAAAAAACAAGTCTATTCTCTCTCTCTCTCTCTTTTTTTTTTTCAACCTACAAACTATACTCTATTAGTCGAGGTCTATTGAAAGCAATTTTACACAGAAAAATTGAAAATGAGGCAATTTTAGGTAGAGAATCTCTGAAAATGCATATTAAGAACAATTCGTTAATAATGTTCTGAAAAATCCAGAAAGCATCTACCAAAATATATGAGGAGTGGTTATTAAGCGCTTTGGAATCGTAATCTCACATCCTTATAACAGAATAATCAAAGAATATATATATATATATATATATATATATATATTATATATTCATAACACATTATATTAGAAGGTATAGATTCCGTGGTTGTATGTTGATGTATTTGTGACGAAGAGCATAAAAACATAGCATATCAATATATTTAATCGGTATTATCTACGATGTTGATGTTGATTATAGTATTACTATACATTTGAATCCATTAACATAGTTGTTATGACTCGTACACGAAAATTATATCAAAAGATAAAAAAAAAAAAAAAATTATGACTAGAATTCAAGAGTTAATTAGTAGAAGAAGTTTGGGATAGAGTAGGAATAATAACTGAAACCACCAACTAGCTAGATTAAAACATTCCTATTTCCTTTCTACTCCTTTTTAGTAGTTGGTGGGTGATGTTATCAAGGACATGATCCAACGGAAGATCACCCAACTTCTACCCAAATCACGATTCCACGTTATTGTGTAAGTCCTCGTCACTGAACTACAAAAAGGAAATTTGATGCTTTAGTGACTTGTTTCATACGTGTGGTTTCCTTTGGGTAAAGTATCTTTCATCTCAAGTTCACAGTTTCGAATAGAAGATTTGAAAAATCAAAGGGATATTGTCAATTCAATGTTAAAGGAAGCATAATCATGTTGTCCTCCACTTGTCTACCCTTCATCTGCTTCAACCATAGACTTGGTTCTAATTTATATACCATCTTTTACATCTCAACATCTTTTATGTTGCCACAAAGCCTACACTTTTGACAATGAAGCCATCACTAATTTAGCATCATCCACCTAATTCATCATCAACAGGGCCAAGGTTCTCCACATTATTTAGTAACTTTTAAGGTACAAACCCACGACCCATTTAAAAATTCGCATTCGTGCAGTGTCTTGCCGTACATTAAATTTCATATACAACTAAGGAACCTTAATATCCAACATGTGAAACGCCATTAATTGCTTTTGTCCTCCGTTTCTTAGTCTCTTTGATTTATGTGGGTGTAGTTCAACATATACCTACACAAACAACGGGATTGATGATTAAAATATTAGTCCTTTAAAAGCTTTCTGAGAAAGATCTATGAATTTCAAAAGGACAAAGAACATTGAATTATCATGTATAATTGATTAGCAATCCAAAACAAGGGGTCTGAGTGGAAAACTTGTTGTGGCAAATAATAAATTACGTAAATGAACCTAAATTTCATGAATGGAAAGTCAATTTGATAAGTGCAATACAGAGGGCAAATCGTATATTTAAAAGATATAGTATATGATTTATCGAGATACTGGTGATTAATAATTGAGAGGAGCACGAGGAAGGGTAAGTGAAATGTCCTGTTCCATTAATTAAAGGAAGAAATCCAATAAAAGAATGGATTGGTAAATGAGAAGGTGACAAGGTTCCAACATGAAGCAAGAGCATAGGGTGCACCTTCACGTTCTCCTTTGTATATTGGAGCTCCCATGTGATTACTGTACGGCCAATTCATTTTGTCATCTGGTTAACACTGTTTACTTCTATTTCTATATTACTTTTGTTTGCATGTGTCTCGTCACACGTGTGACCACCCATTCATGCTATGCAAATCAAGCACATTATCTCGCTAAATTGTCTATTATCATTTCTTACCAATCAGGTTTAAGTAGTTTTCCTACACCAAATGAAGACATTTAGATTCATGTACATTTACATAACAATGACTATAATCACTAAATGAACAATTAATCATTAAAAGAGCTTGTCATGCGAGTAATATTAGAGAACAGTGTAGTGCACAGAAAAAACAAAAGTAAATCCGCATACAACAGTGGAACAACATTATTATAAAAGGCTAATAGCAGCAACAACGGTGGATCAAACAAAAACAAACAAGGTTGCTCTTTCTCTCTTTCTCTCAACGAAATGGCAGAGGAACTTGACCTAGACAACCTTAAGGCACTGAAAGTTTTAGGCAAAGGAGCCATGGGCACCGTGTTTCTCGTGCAACACAACTCCTGCCACGTGGCACTCAAAGTCGTCGACAAATCAGCGTCGCTCCACGACGGCGCTCGCCGCGCCCACTGGGAAATCAGCGTTCTCTCTCGCTTAAGCCACCCTTTCCTCCCCACGCTATTGGGCTCCTTCGAGTCCAACGACTTAATGGGCTGGGCCGTCCCCTACTGCCCCGGCGGCGACCTCAACCACCTCCGCTACCGCCAAACGGACCACGTGTTCTCCCCCGCCGTCGTCCGCTTCTACCTCGCCGAGATCCTCTGCGCCCTCCACCACCTCCACTCCATGCACATCGCCTACCGCGACCTCAAACCCGAAAACGTCCTCATCCAACAATCCGGCCACGTCACCCTCACCGACTTCGACCTCTCCCGAACCCTCTCTCCCACCAAAACCAACACCACCTCTCCCTCCAAATCCCACATTCCCGACACCCCTCCACGCAAACCGCGCCGCAACTTCCGCTGGGCCCCACTCACCAAGGCCCCCAAGTCCGCCCGAGTCACCCCCGCCGCTCGCCGCGCCGCGCTCAGCTTCGAGCGCTCGAACTCCTTCGTGGGCACCGAGGAGTACATCGCGCCGGAGGTCCTTCGAGGCGAGGGGCACGGCTTCGCCGTGGACTGGTGGGCCCTCGGCGTCCTCGCCCACGAGATGGTCTACGGAACAACGCCGTTCAAGGGGAAGAATCGCAAGGAAACGTTTCGCAACGTGTTGTTGAAGACGCCCGAGTTTGTTGGGAAGAAAACGGCGTTGACGGACCTAATCTCTCGGTTGCTCGAAAAGGACCCCTCCAAGCGTTTGGGTTATGTTCGCGGCGCCGCCGAGATCAAGGAGCACGAGTTCTTCAGAGGGGTTAAGTGGGACCTACTAACGGAGGTTATGCGGCCGCCGTTTATTCCTTCGAGAGACGACGTCACGAAGCCTTTCGCCGATGCACTCGACATAAGGGGATACTTTCAGAGCTTGAAATCTCCGCCGTCTTTGCCCTCTTCGCCGTTACGGTCACCGTCGCTTGAGTTTCAGAAGAATGTTTCTTTACCGGAATTCTGACGCACGTGTGGGAGGTGGTAGACCTAGCTAGCTATTCTTTTTAACTCTTTAAATTTTTCTCTATAGGGAGAATGAATAACGGTGTAGAACGCAAAGAAACGGCGTTACTCAGAATTTACTGCCACACCATGTGGTTCTGTATAGTTAGAAACTACATATACAATTGTAAGATATCGTTGTTTATAAGTTGTCAAACATTTTTTTGTGTTTTATGCATTTACGTCCACTCCCATCTACAATTTTATTTTTCAAGAGTGTAAGAGTAAAATTTTAAATATTCTTCTATCCAATATAATAAAATTATATATAAATAATCTAATTATCTTTTATTATATTTCTAACATATTATTCATTGCAACGATAACATTTCAATATAATTATTCCATTAAAAGATAAGATTACAACACTTTTATATAAAAATATTTGCGCAACAATATTTATATATTTTTTTCTTATAAAATTTCATTTTCTTGTGGTAAGTTTTGAGTATCGAATATAAAGGGTGACGATGGATAGCCGTCGAGTGTAAACATTTAATTAATGTATAGTCTATATATTCCATGACGGATACCTAACGAATATAAATATTTAATGCATGTATGATGTATGTATTCCTCTTTCTTCAAAGTTTAATAGTAATAAACATTGATGATTGATTAAAAAATGTTATTCATAAAAAAATTATATAATTATTGTATATGTAATTAAATTTATATCATATGACGTAAATTTTTATATTATCAATTGTATTATTTATAGTAATTCTTTTAAAACTTAACAAATTTATTATGTGAGATCATTTCTACTAACATCAGCGTAAAATTACTCTATTTCATCGTGAACATTTTTCTCTATCTTCTATATTATATCTTAAAGTCTTCACTGTTTTTTTTTTTTTCTTACTTTCGTCCCTCCTAATGTAAGCTCTTAAAAGAATTATTAGTCTTGAAGAAATTGCTTAATTAATAGTAGTAACAAATATAAATTTTTAAAATGTATTTTTTTACAAATTATTTGTTGGATTGATTGTATCTATAAGTTAGATAATGCAAAAATAAATTATATCAACTTGATTTGATACCCCATTTACGTTTGTCAAAATGAATATTAGATATTGAAAAAATATCATAATTAAACTAATGATAGTCATGCTTCTATTAATATCTCAGGAAACATTTTTTAATAGTAAAATAAGGAATTCTTGTAGTTTAGAAAATATTTTGACATCAATAATTGAATAGAAAGTTCACCGTGGGACTAAACATATTTTAGTTGTTAAAAATTTTAATTCCATTAACTTTAAATGATTATATAACAGGAAACATTTAAGGTCGTATTTAATTGATGAAATCACACATTAATCAATTACAAGTGATTCTGAACTCCCTGAGAACATTTTATTTTCTCAATCATAAGATCAAGTTAAATATGAGAGTACAATAATGTTGTTAAGAAATTATATCAATATCAAAGGGTATACCATAGTACTTGATTGATTATCACTAGACTACCAAATTATATGATTGAAGAAGAGTTGTGTACGAAAATAAAATTGGCAACATGATCCATATTATCAAGATGTTTATATTTCCTTCTTAGTGTCTCCATGGTTATTTAAACTTATAAGGACATATTTCGTAATATTTTCTCACATGTTGTAATAATTAATAAATCACAAGGTTCATGATTAGAATATGTTATATTATACTTTCTTGGACTAGAACGATATAGTCATAATCAACTGTACGTGAAAATTTAAAAAAAAAAAACATATAATTTAAAGATTTTAATGCATGATATAGTGAGAAAACCGTTAAAGACGACAACTAATATTTACCTCTATTTTTTTTCAAAACCTATAATATGTATATATCTGCTAAATTTTATATATCAATAATAATAATAATATAAATAGTTATAACCTGTCTAAGATTTTCAAAGTTCATTCACATGACTTTTAACGATAACTTGTTTTATAACATAATAGTCTTTGCCTATTTTATTTTATTTCTTTAAAATTTTTACTTTATGATCTTATTTAATTTGCTACAAATGTTAACATGTTGAAATATTATTTATTGTTTTTATATCTAAAATTAATATAAGATTAATATGAAGTTGTTAGTCATATTTGTAGGACCAAAAAATTATATTACTTATAATAATTTAATAAATACGTATAATTGGTGAAACGATTATGTGATACACGAATTACTTACTATGACATAATAATTTATTATATATTATACATTATTTTATTATTATTTATTTTTTGTAAAAGTTGACTTAGATAATCAAGATAATATATAATAAAAATAATATATAACTAATTCAACTACCAATTCTAAAAAAATACATTTGATATAAATTATTGAAAATTTCATTATATATATGTTTGTTTATCTCATTTCATTTTTTTATTTTATTATACAATATATTGACTACTTATTATTTTCTTCATCTTATACTCTAATGTAGATTAAAGGGTTAAGAACATATTTTTGTCCAAGGAACTGCTTGATTAGTAATATTAATAAAGGGTACAAAAACATTAGAAATGTGAAAGTAAAAGTATAAAATATAGGGGTGGGAGGTAAGATTGGCGCATATTTAATTCTTTGAAAAGTACAGGCATCATATTCCTTTTTCTTTTTGTAAAGAAAAATGCTCCCAATAACTATGCTTTATAAACAATACTTTAAATTTTTTTTTCCCTCAAATATTCCATATAACAAGAGTTTGTATTGCTGGCATCTCACATATGATTAAGATGGCAACTAGTTTCGAACTTGCAGACATTGATGTATTTGTTTTCACTATACACAGCTTTTTTTTTTTTCTTTTTTAACGAAACTCAAATGAAAATGGATATATAATTACTCGTTATAATTAAGAATTTAATATATAAGATTTTAAAAATTTACTCGTAAATCAAAATTGTAGAAGATAGCTTGATAGGTTATCTATAAATTTATTTAAATTTAATAAAATTCAACGAAAATAGTATATATATATATATATATATATATATATATATATATATATGTGTGTGTGTGTGTGTGTGTATTAAAATTTTAATTTTATTTTTCATTAGCAGAAAGCTAGAGTAATATAATTATATATATGTATATATATATATATATATATGTGTGTGTGTGTGTATTTTAATTATATAATTTTAAAATAATAATTAAAAAACGTGTGGTAGTTTCTTTTAAATAAAAAAACAAAAAACTATGCAATTATCTTCAAACAGAGAGGTTATTAAATATGTATTTTATTAAGTAAGAAAAAAGTTATTTATTAAAGAATAAAAGTACCTAATTAAAAAATTAATAAAAAGTGTATCATTATAATGGTATAGATTACTAACAAATAAAATTATGCCTGGCTCATTGAAATATGCTAAGGCATCTCTCTTTTGGCAAGAACCATCTTATTCAAAGGGAAATTATGAGGATAGTTAATAACACTGTTTATCCCGTGAAGAGTGCCTATTTCTCATCAAGTAAAGTCTTTACACATAATCAACTTCTCAAGTTATAATTCTTCGACACGTCCTCAACCTTGTTCTCTTCTCATCCTGCAATTCTCTTATTTTACGGTTTTCTGTCCTAAAACTATGCACAAATAGATCTGCAATCTGGTATTGTCATATTACATATAATTTCTGTATGGTAATTGCCCCTCACACCTCACACCTCACACCTCACACCCTTTTCATATCTGTCAAGTACTTTTTAGCAGTTTTATCTAATGCAAAAAAGTTAAACTTTCTTAGAATAACTAATACGATGGCAAGTTTGAACACACTTGAATTTTGTACTTCAACACTAAGTGAAAATTATATATTTTAAATTAACTTTACTTTTAGTGAATATAGAATTTTTAACGTATTTTTCTTCTATTACGTTGATATTATTTAATTCGTTAACTCATCTTTATAAAATAAAATTTATATCTATTTATAAATTATTAAAAAGTTTTTTTTATAGTTAAATAAAATTTTAATAAAAAATAAAATCGAAAATTATACTGACTTAAAGTCCCTTAAGATTATATTATTAAAATTAATTAAACTATCTATCTTTAATATTATCGATCTTAACTTTAAGTTGTCACAATTTTATGTTAAAAGCCTTATTAGAAAAGTTTAAGGGTGAAAGTATACGTCAAATCATTATTTAGAAAAATGATATTTTTGCAAGATTCTCGGACACATTTGATTCTCTCTAATCTGCATACCCAAAGGAAAATTGATGGTGAGCAATTTGTGGGTTAGAGACAAATGACAAGGTTACTTCACTCAACTCAACTGAACTGTTGCTTGTGGTGAGAATGTAGTGGTTTGTTGAAAACGGACTAAGATTAGGAATAGGTTCCCTAGTAGAAGAGCACTAACGTGAAGTAGAGTTTCTTGTGTCGGCCAATTTTTGGCTTCATGTAAGGTAGAAAGTTGGTTAGAATTAGAAAATAGACCACTTCTCCCTTCTCATTAGGATCTATGGATTCCTTAACCTATGTACCCATTTGTCCTCTATCTCAGTCTCACTCACTCAAATTTAAGGTAGTTTGCATTTTGCTCACTGCACTACTTTCATCACCATTGGGTGTGTCTTTGCATAACAACTAGCATGAAATATGCATGCATCACTTGGTTTACATCTGATACCTTTCAAGTCTTCTCTCTTGTATTGTATTGTCCTTAGTTGACATGACTCCTTATGTCTTCTTTTGTACACTAGTAAAGTGTGTACTTGTACCATGATATATATAATGTTACATAATTGAATGAGTTGCCGAAAGCTCTTTGTATAATTATAACTAGGAAGAATTTGGTCCAAGCTTTTTTGGGAGAAAGATCACCTTTAATTTTGGATGTGAAAAGTAATCCAAAAGTGTATATATTAATATTTTTCTCTAACAATTTTAAGACTTTATTTGAGATGAACTAGTATGATGTCACTCCTAAACCATACATGTGAAGTCTCGATTTAAGACTTCTAGTATCACACTCGATAAGGTCTATGGATTCGTGTAATCAAGAAATATCAGTCATTATCAAGAAATATTAGATAAGGTCAAAATGTGTCATATAAAACCTAGAACATTTTGACATAATCATATATAATATTTAAGTAATTAACCAAAATATAATAAACTTCTAAAACTAATTATGGTGCTTAAAGAACAATTAAATCAAGATTAAAAATGATATGGGTTTAACCCAAAGAACCATGAAGGCGTTAAGAAGACAGATAATTGCATAATAAAGGTATTTAATACTAATATTATCGTACATTTATTTGTTACTATATTGATCGTAATCTTTGAATATTAACTTGACTGACCAATTGTCTAGGAGAATTTATTTATTTATTTCATTAAGGGTTAAACAGTAATTTCTCTTCCTCTATGGTTTGCTGGAAGAAACAGTCATCTCGTATCAGCGTCCGTAGTTTTGATTTGGGCCCAAATATATCCTTATGATTTGGGCTTCTTATAGTCCAATGAATTTGGGCTTCAGAGACACTTGTGACTCTAGGCAGGACGGCTTCTTCCTGCACCTCCAAGGCCTTTTGAAGGCACCTTCAAATTTTTTTAAACTTTCAAAAGCATCGTTCATATTTTATTGTGTACACCGTTATAACTTTTTAGAATCTTATACACTCTCTCACCTCCAACACACCTCTATTACTGTCCTCTAGGTGTATTGTGCCGTCACTTTCGAAAAGTTATTCCGTTTGTCGTTGCCATGGCATTGCTTTGTTGTTTATTGTATAACGTCAAGATAATTTATTGAAGGTTTTAAGATTGATTTGAGGTTGGTTTTACAATTTGGTTGTGGTTTGCGATTTGAGAATGGATTTATTTTCATAAAATATAGTTTCAGAATATATGGTTTCGAAAACTAATTCTGAATTTAGAATTAACTTTTATAATGTTAGATATTTAAGTATGAGTCAAAAGTTTTATATTAGGTAAGAATAAGAAAGTTGAGCAATATATAAGAAAGAAAACCCACAAATTTAATGCCTTATTTCAAAATTATTTCTTTTATAAAAAATAATTACAGAATAAGTTGTTCCGTAAATTAATTTTAGATTTAGAATTGGCTTTCGCAACTATCCATTTTTGAATTATTTTTCTACCAAAATAAATCTGCTCTCAAATTAGCTTACGGAATAAACTATTCCAAAAACTAATTTTTGATCCAAAATTGGCTTCTACGATAGCTTATTCTGAAACTGTTATATTATTTAGCAAATAAGCAAAGGGGTAGAAATGTTTTTTCAAATGGGAGACCTTTAGAAATTTAAAAAATTTTGGAGGTGCTGAAGAAAACTTCAAGGTGCAGGAAGAAGCCATCCTAAGTAGTGAGAAGACACCGATGACATGTTTTAAATGTTCACTCTCTAACCATTCTCGGTGTATTTCGCTTGCTTAATTAAACAATATAATAATAACAAAAATATGTTAACTAACTATATTATTTGAGGTGTATTTCACTTGCTTAATTAAAAAATATAATAATAATATCTTAATTAACTATATTATTTGACCCGATTTGAGATTGAAACATTAGATAACATGTTGCTTCTATTCCTTAATTCTTAATTGAAGGACTTGTTACATTACACCAATAATGTCCCATAACTTGAAAAAAAATTATCATACTTTTTAGAAGTTCATGAGAATAAATATGAATCTTCTTAAATACTGAAATTATTTTTTATATGAAATCAAGTAATAAAAATCTGAAACAAATAATATTTCAAATGGTAATTTAAGAATACTATCTTAATTGACTTAATTTCAGAATAATAATAATAATAATATAAAAAAATCGTATAATAATGTACATACATACTTAAGATTTTCGTGTATATCATCATTCCAAGTTCACATCTCACTCATGTTAGTATTTTGTTTTTTCTATTTGATGGTAGATTGGGTATATGTTTTGCTTGCACTCTACTCACTGTTTTTTATTTACTATTTTTTAAATAAACTTCCCTTCTCCGTCAACCATTCTCTTATCCCTACCAACGCACTCTTTTCTTATTTATTAAGGAGCTACCAAAGAATAATAGCCCAACCCATACAAAAAAGGCTTTTAAACATGTTATAGGATTCATTCAAGTTTATAAATATTGATAACAACAAATAATATAATTTTCTAGGGTGATATCCATAAAATCTTGTGAACTTTGATGAGACCCGTGATAAATAGTTAAATTCCTTTTGAGACAGTTACTAATTTTTTATTGATAAAACAATCTTGGTGTTAAAAATGACAAAAAAAAAAAATATAATTCATGGATTCAAAATTTTCACTAACAAAAGATAACTTATTGATTACTAGTATTTGTCGATAAAAAAAATTATATTTATGTTAACATGTTAAAAAGCGTATCGATAATATTTTAAACTTTAAATAGTTATCTTTTTCAACTTTGATTGAGTGGTGAATTTAATTTTACATAGTCGATAGTCTAGTATTTTTCATTGGAAGCCACATTGTAATATTCTATAATGAATTCGAGAAATATATATATATATATATATATCTAACACATTCTTTATTAATAATGAAATTGTACTTTTTTTTCGAAAAATTAAAAAAAAAAACACTGATTATATATTATGAGTTTTGAATCAAACTCATATAAAAAAAATACTATCTTTAATTTAAAACTTTAAAATATTAAGTTTATGAATTTTATTGATAATTTAATTTTCTTACCATCTAAATTTAATTCAATCGGTATAAAATTTATTAGAATAAAAGATTATCGATCTCAAAATGTACAATAGAATATTAAATAAGAAAATCAATTAAGAGTTCAATTTGCAATCACCTAGAAAATTTCTTAAAAAAACCGTAAAACGTAAGTTATAATACTGACATATTTGTGTATAAGACAAAATCATAATAAGACAATTACGTTTAGGAATTAATTTGACGTTGTACACACACATATATATATTATCATTATTATTATTATTATTATTATTATTATTATTATTATTATTATTATTATTATTATTATTATTATTATTATTATTATTTACATTCTAAAGATTAATATGATAACAATTCACACTTCACATACCGAAATTATATTGTATGCTAAACTTTAACAAATAAAATAGCGTAAGATTAACCTATATAATGAATGTAAACCACAACTGTTGTATGTAAATTATATATACGAATATATCTGTAATAATAATTTAAAATGTATTAGTAAAAATGCATTAATATAAAAATCACACGAGTAAATATGCACATCGCATTAAAATTAAAACTTTAAAAACGACTTTGAAATAGACCAAAACACTCACTATGAAGATAGTGCATATTGTTTGATAAAATAGGCTTTGACACTTTCAATTGTTAAAAGTATATTAAATGCCAATTTTCATAGTTGGTTCTCATGTTTATTATTCAATATATACACATATACACACAAAAGTTTATTGATATATGCCCTTATGAGTAAAATAAGATTGATAATTGATAAGATGAACTTTGAGAAATTTATTCACTCTCAACCAGGTGGACATAGGAGAATGCAATTTTAAAGAGGATAAAGTGACATTACTTGTTTTAGATTTTGATTTAAAGTTTTATTTATTTTGAAATTCAATATATTTCGTATTTCGGCCTATTATCGTGCAAAAATTCAATAAATTATGTATTTTAATGGTTACTCATTTTTGTTATTGAAAAACTGTTATTATGGGCTGACAAGTCAAGAAACCTGTTTTTATGAGTATTTTAGATTGTATCATTCAAAAGATACCTTTTTATATTGTGTAATTTAAATAAACTTTTGATCACAGTATTTGAAAGTTAAAAAATATTTTTAAATTGTGTCATTTAAAAAGCTCTCAAATTAAACAATCAGAATTTTTTTTATAAAAAAATATTTTTTAAATTATATAATTAGAAAGGTTTTATATATGAAAATAATTTTTAAATTTTATAATTCAAAAGTTTAAAAAAATTCAAAATTATACAACTCAGAAGTATTTTTTTATAATAAAAAAAAGTCAAAGGTGCAAAATAAATTTGCAAAAAGAAATACCTTTCCACCATTCCATATATTCCATTAAACTTGTTGGACTGAACTCGTTTCAGAGTCCAATTCAAAACAATATTAAAAATTCCAAACATTTTGCGTTATTTATATTGTTTTAAATAAATGTCCATATTTAATGAAATTAGTATTTTTCTCATATGAAAATTATAAGTAAAAAAAATAAAAGGTTTTGGAAGCTAAACAAAAATTATCAATGGCTATGATCCTATTTAATATAGATTTTTTCTTTTCATACTTCCACTTTTTATTTCAAAAACTAGAGAGAAAGGTTGTCAAAAAAAAAAAGCTTTATTTTGTATTTGATTTTCATTTAGGTTCTTAATTAATCCATGGGTTCCATAAGTTTTAGTTATTTTTTCTGGTATCACAAGTTCTCCCATATGATGATCGTCCTCACAAACCTAACATAAATCCCAGCTTTAATTTAAACTCCTTTTGATATGTCAAAACTCTCACTATCATTAATAAAAAATAATTTGTTAATATTTCCTTTCTCAACTTATTAGCTCATAAAAAGTAGTCATAAGAGCAATTTGTAGTTTTTTTTTTAAATGCATGCTTTAAAACTTGTTATTTTTTCCTTGAAAAGAAAATATTTATTTTTAGTCCATTATGATGTTATTATTACCTTTTCTTCTCTGAGGGATAGAACAGCTTTTCTGATCGCTTTTTTTACCACTTTGCTGTGCGGTTTTGCTGCGACACAAACAACACAACAGAACACATACTTTCCGTGATTCCTAGTTTTATCATCCAACTGTGAAACTTGCAAGCCAAAGGTAACGTCACTTTATCACTTCACTTCAAAGGATGATACTATCAACAAGGCTTCTAATTTTTCTCTTCAAATAATTAACACTTTTGATCAAAATTCTGGAACCTTTTGGTTTAACTTGGAAGTTTTCGAATGAATCTACTTTTACACAAATGGCCATGCTTAACACTTCAATTAAGACTGCTCTTACGAAATTTTAAATTTTGACCAGAAATTATTAACGCCGCCCTTTGTGCTCTTATTTAACAGCTGGTGGTTTCTAGCAATACTATCACTGTTATTTACAATTTGAAATTGCCTCCGTACAATTCCATGTATTAACCTTACTTTTCACGGCATGATTTTATCTGAAATGGGACTACTTCGGCCTTTGATATTTTGTTTGCGGTATTCTAAATTTAAGTTTAAAAGGTAATTTCAATTTGGTAACACTTTTGATTATCCATAGAAGTACTTGAAATTTTATCTGAAAACTCAGTTTCTTAAAAATAGCTCATGAATAATACTTAGCTTGCTTTTATATACATAGACCCACTGTTACTCAGCTCATTCCACCAAAACTGGTGTTGTGTCGGATAATGCTAACAATGTATGCTTCATGTTTTTAATTTGATCCCATATTTTGGCTGAGTTTAAGGTTCATTGTAATTTGAATTTCCCAGGAAGTTGATGGCTTTCCTATTTGCTTTTGTTGCAATTCTGCTGTGGGGTTGCGTTGAGAGTAAAGAGTGCACAAACAATATTGCCCAATCACATGCTTACCGTTACCAGTTATTAACATCCGAGAATGAAACTTGGAACATAATCTCACATCATAATTTTGCTCCAAAGGATGACCATGACCACGTTTGGGCTGATTTGCTACCAAGGAAGTTGTTGAAAGAGGAAGATGTGATGTTGAGGAAAATTGAGAAAGTGGGTGTCTTGAAGCCACCCCACCAAGGCCAAGATTTTCTGAAAGAAGTGTCTCTGCATGATGTGAGATTGCACGAGGGTTCACTCCATGCTCGGGCACAACAGACAAACTTAGAGTATCTGTTGATGTTGGATGTGGACAGGTTACTCTGGAGCTTTAGGAAGACTGCTGGTCTTCCAACTCCTGGAACACCGTATGGAGGATGGGAAGATCCAAAAATAGAGCTACGGGGTCATTTTGTTGGTTAGTTTAATTTCATTCCTCATCTAAATGTGAGTCTAAGCCTCACATTGAATAGAAATAAAAAAGTTGAACAATCCACAAATCTAATTCGTTAAGGTTTTTGGTTGAAAGTGGTGTCATTCTCTTGTATATCTGGTTCATGTCTTATTTTTGTTTGATCTTTTCAATCTCCTCGGATTTTTCCAGCAATTTGATTAAGTTTGATTAATTGTTAGTCATAGATTGAAAATTTCAAGTATGCATCAAGTAGAAATTGGTCAGGACCATGAAAATGATGTAGTCTTGGATTACCTATCTAAGCTATGAAATTAATCTTTGGTTTGAGACTTGGACATACTCAAAACTCCTCAGTCCTTCCTAAATATGTGTTATGTAAGAATCAAAGCCAAATATTCCCTCACAAACACTTATGTTTCTCAACCAAGTCACACTCATTGAATTTGATCGTCTGGTTTTAAGTTACTAAATCTAACTTGTACTGAGGTTTCCTTGCGTTTCTTCATAGAGAGTTCTTAACTACAATTGCTTGCTTGTGACATTTTCAAGGGCACTACTTGAGTGCATCAGCTTTAATGTGGGCCAGCACGCATAATGATAGATTGAAGAAGAAAATGTCAGCCCTTGTTGGCAATCTCTCAATCTGTCAGGAGAAAATTGGTACAGGATATCTCTCTGCCTTTCCATCTGAATTTTTTGATCGATTTGAAGCTACTGAGCATGTTTGGGCTCCCTATTACACCATTCACAAGGTACTCTCAAAAGTTGACTGATAATTTGATATGTGCAACTGCATTCAGCCTTAATATTATGGAATTTCAACTTAGACATATTTGGATAAATTTCTGAATAACAACTTACAAGAAAAGAAAATAAGATAAATAAATGACATAATTCTTTCCTATAAATTTAAAATTAGTTAATTTATATATATATACATGTTATATAAGTTAATTTATAGGTATTCTTTCGTTTAACTTATCCCGAAACTAATTTTGATATTTTTTTCTGAAAAATGTATTTTGGCAGATATTGGCTGGCCTTCTGGATCAACATTCTATAGCTAAAAATCCTCAAGCTCTAAATATGGTGAAATGGATGGTAGATTACTTTTACAACCGAGTGCAGAATGTTATAACAAAATTTAGTATAAGTAGACATTATCAATCACTGAATGAGGAAACTGGAGGCATGAATGATGTCCTTTACAAACTATACAGCATAACGGTACGTTGATTGGTCCATTTCGTTTCTTTAACATTACTTCTGTTGAATCGTAGGTATATTTGATGTATTTCACAGATTATTATTGTATCATACTCTATTTTCAATTCTTACTTTGTTTCAGCTTGTTTTATTAAGTGTTAGCTTCTTGTTCATGGTACCTAGTTGTGCTGTAAACTTACATACCTTCTCAATGCAGGGAGATCAAAGGCATCTACTGTTAGCTCACCTTTTTGACAAGCCATGCTTTTTAGGTTTGCTTGCAGTGAAGGTACTGATAATTTTTTTTTTTCATTATGATAGAATTACCACTGATAAAGTATTGAGATAATAAGAACTAAAAAACATCAGTAAAAAAAGAAATGCACATTATAAAAACTAGAAAATTTTCCATGTAATTATAATTATTGTCCTATTAAAGTTTAAGTTTAAGAAACAGATCATGTAATGACCATTTTTTTTTGTCCCGAAAGTTGTTTCGCATAATGTGGCTATCCATAATATTGGGAACATCATAACGAAACAGTTAAGTATTTGTATGTTGAACATGGCCATTTATTTCTAGTTTAGATATTGTAGTTAATCTTTTACAAGGCATGAGAATTCTAAAATTGTATGATGTAGGCTAATGATATAGCTAATTTTCATGCTAACACACATATCCCAGTGGTTGTTGGATCTCAAATGCGGTATGAAGTCACTGGTGATCCACTCTATAAGGTGAATTGCTATGTGTTCTGTAGATTACTGGTACTGAAATTTGTTATTATTACTTTAAATTCCAATACAGGTTCTTGGTTTTTGGTGTTAGGAAATAGGAACATTCTTTATGGATCTTGTTAACTCTTCTCATACTTATGCAACTGGAGGGACATCAGTTGACGAATTTTGGTATCAAGATATCAGCATTTTAGTTTCAGTTATTTTTCATGTGCACTTCAATTATCTATTAATCAACTGTATCTATAAAAGCAAGAATTCTGTTTCTTCTTGCTAATATGTATTCACAGATTTTATTGTTACTAGTATTTCTAAAAAAATTTACTTTGCTTCGATTTTTCTTCATAGGAGTGATCCAAAGAGAATTGGAGACACCCTAGAATCAACGGACAATGAGGAATCATGCACAACTTACAATATGTTGAAGGTACAGCCAATCTTCATTAGTCATCATGGAATACCTGGGAAGCTGAAAATGAATATAGAAAATGGTAGATATATTATATCACATGATGATGTATTACATTAGTATGTATATGTGGAATTACGTGCTTATATGAGTGTAAATAAACAATTTCCTATAAAGTTTTCATTTTGTCCTCTTTAAGTACAAGGAAAACAAACAATTTTTCAGGTTTCACGGCACCTTTTTAGATGGTCCAAAAAGGTATCATACGCAGAGTATTATGAGCGTGCCTTAACAAATGGTGTTTTAAGCATCCAAAGAGGAACAGAACCTGGAGTGATGATATATATGCTTCCTCAAGGTCGCGGGGTTTCCAAGGCTAAAACTAGCCTTGGTTGGGGAACGAAGTTTGATAGTTTCTGGTGCTGCTATGGAACAGGTGAGCCTGGGTTCATCATATACTTCTCAAGTTGCATCAAAGTTTCAAACTAAGCTACCCCATATCATTCTCAAATTTCTTTTCCTGTCTTTTAGGAATCGAATCATTCTCAAAGCTGGGAGATTCTATCTATTTTGAAAAGGGAGGGAAAAATCCTACTCTTTACATTATCCAGTACATATCAAGCTTATTTAATTGGAAGTCTGGGCAAATTATTGTTAATCAGACTGTAGTTCCAGCTGTTTCATGGGATCCTTTCCTACGAGTGTCTTTTACATTTTCTCCAGCTAAGGTGCTTGTTACATTGTTCTACATCTCATGTAGCTAAACATTCATCTTAGATACATTAGAGTAAACACAATAATAGTTAATCTGCTTTATTTGGTCTGTTTTGTCCTAACCCCTTCTCTTCTAATGCCTTCAGTTTTAGAAAAAGTTAAGCTGCCTTGTTATGGATCTACTGATGATATATAAACTAATCAGGAGAAAGTAATACATGTCACATTTTAACATGTGTGAACCTTCTTCACAAGAAACCAACAAGCTACCAGGTGTAAAATACCTGTCTTAGTCTTCTAAAACATATCTACTTATGCAGAAAACTGGTACTTTGTCTACACTTAACTTCAGACTACCAACTTGGACGCATAAGGATGGTGCAAAGGGTGCATTGAATAATGAGTCTTTATCTCTGCCAACCCCAGGTGTGAATTTCTGTTTAAAACCAAAGAAGTTGAGATTTCACTGTAGTTACATACATTAGTAAAAAAAAATTAACGCTTGTAACTTTCTGAAAATGCAGGAAATTTTTTGTCCATCACCCGAACATGGAATGCTGGTGACAAACTAAGCCTTCAATTTCCCATTACCCTTAGAACCGAGGCCATAAAAGGTAGCTTGAGTAGATATTTATTCCATTTGTGTTAAATGTTGATTACCATTACTCTTCTGTCACAGTGTGTATTTAATATATCTAGTGTAAAAAATAACTATGTATTTGACATTACTGATATAGTGTTTTGAATCAAATACAGATGACAGGTCTCAATATGCTTCTATTCAAGCAATTCTTTATGGTCCTTATCTTCTTGCTGGTCACACCACTGGTGATTGGGACATCAAAGCTGCACCAAATGCATCTATAGAAGACTGGATTACTCCAATTCCAGCCAGCTACAACAGTCAGTTATTCTATTTTTCCCAAGCCTTTGCCAACTCAACTTATGTTTTCACAAACTCCACCCATTCATTAGCAATGCAAAAACTACCTGTGCCTGGAACTGATTTGGCCCTTCATGCAACTTTTAGAGTTATCCCAGGAAAATCTGCCACAAAGTTTACCACTTTGACAGATGCTATTGGTAAAACAGTAATGCTAGAACCATATGATCATCCGGGAATGCGAGTGATTTACCAAGGAATGGAACATCCTCTTACAGTAGTAGGCTCTTCCTTGGGTGGCTCCTCTTGTGTTTTTGTTGTGGTCCCAGGATTGGATGGACACAAGGAAACCATATCTTTGGAATCCAAAAGCTATAATGGTTGCTTTGTGCATAGTGGTTTGCATTCTGGCAGAGGAGTGAAACTCAGTTGCAAGACTTCTTCTGATGCTACATTTAAACAATCAGCAAGTTTCATTGCCAAAAGAGGAATAAGCAAATATAATCCTATCAGCTTTGTGGCCAAAGGAGCAAACAGGAATTTTCTTCTGGAGCCATTATTGGCCTTCAGAGATGAGTCTTATACGGCTTATTTCAACATTAAAGGTTGATTTTAGGCCTTATAAGGCAGTGTAAGTTTCATTGTTAAGCTTACCGAATAGTTATGGTACTCATAATAGGAGAATTGGTATAAAATTTTTAATTATTATTATTAGCATTTAAGAACTTCAGAATAAGAAATTTGTAAAATATAGTACAGTCTCTGTAAAAATAACATATAGATCAATCAAAGTGTTGTTTATGCAATTATTGGTATTTATTTAATTTGCACAGCTTATACATTCAGCTAAAAAATGTACATAGCAAATATTGCAATTCTGTGATCTGTCAAAGGTTTTGATAAAGATGTATGAAATGGATGAGTTCCATTTGCACTGTATAGGCCTTTGCCACCCAAAAAGCTATTAGGATTAAACTTTGAGATGTGAAAATATTAATGCATTTACTCTACTCTTGTCTCATGAATTCTAAATAAGTAGAGCAATAGACAAGTGTTCTTACCGCATTTCATTGACAGTGATTTTTAACACTATAATTCTACCCTAATTTTTAACAATTACTTCATGTATTAAATATTTATTCAGCATTTAAAATACTCGAAAATCAGTGTATTTGCCTTAGTTTTCATTTATACAGTTTTAATTCTAGACTGGTGATTTTTTGGATTGTACGTTCTGAAACATTAAAAGGTAATAATCTTTGTATTTTAGATTGTACATTCTGAAATACAAAATTTAATATATAATCTAAAAAAATTATATTTTAAGATATATAATTCAGAATACATATTTTATTTTTGTATTCTAGAACATACATTATGGAATAAAAATATTATATTATGAAATTTTGGAATATAAAATTTATATTCTAGAATGTATGGTTTGGAGTGTATTTTTTTTATTTTGTAATCTGAAATAGATAATTCAAAATACATAATTTGTACGTCAAAATATACATTTTAGAATATATAGAATACAAAATAAAAAATATATTCCAGATTTTACATTTCAAAAAATATTTTCAAACCCATTTACATATTTTATAAATTATTTTGGTTTAAAAATATTTTTTAAAATATTTAATCCAAAATATATTATTTTAGAGGGTCTTCACCACCACAGTGGTGCACATTTGAAAATATGGAGGTGCAGAATGTAACTCCCTATTTTATAAATGTTTTTAAATGTAAATTTGGTGTTGAATGTCAACAAACATCTGAATTGGGCTTTCGGTATAATTTTGACTTTTGCAATCGACATGGTTAAAGTTGCACCAAATGGCGAAATGAGACTCTGAAACAAGTTTCAAAGAGTACGAAATAATTTTGACCCGAAAAAATTGTACAAAGTCCAATAGAAACAAAAAGGCAACCACCGAGAAGACATGGATCATTAATTTCATGTTCAAATTTTCGAATTCAAGCCTTTAAGAATATAGTTACATTATAATTTTATCCCGTACGATTTAGATTCGATCATACTAAGGTCTTTTCGTGGAAAAAAAAAAAACAAAAAGTGCTAAAAGCCTGTTTGAGTTTCAGGATCTGAGATTTCAAATTAGGTAAGGAAATTTTTTTTTCTATTATTTTTTATTTATGTTCAACATCATTAAACTAAATTACAATATATAAGTAAAGTAATTGTATCTTATAAATTAGTATTGTAAAAATAAATTAGATTTAAATTTACAAAATTTATTCCAATAAAATTCGTGGAGTTTATTGTATATCACTGTTGTCGAGTTATTGCTGGACTACTTAATAAAATAAAATAAATTTATATTTTAAAATTTATACATAAATTGGATAAAATAGATTAAATATTTAATATTAATTAGAGATAATATTAAATTTGTCTCAAAATACTGAAATAAAAAATGTTAATAAATTAAAAAGAAATTAACTTATGAATAAATAAATGAAAAATAATATAAAAAATGCAGTATTTAATTTAATAGAAATAATTAAAATTAATAATATATGTTAAATATCATATTGGAGCTGCTTTGAAAATCAGAGATCATTTTTTTTAACCACTACTCTAAACTTAAGACATCTGTTAGACTTTAAAATTATTTTCTTTTCATATCTCACCATTTGATATGGAAAGAAATTTAAATTGAAATCTTTAATGTTTTATCTATTTTTTTTTTCTCTCTTTTCAACTTATTACTTGTTTCAAATTATGTAATAAAATGAGCTATAGTATATTACTTATTAAATTTAGGTAAATGAACTTCTACTTTGAAAAGATAAAATAAATAGTTAATATATAAATTAATATGTACAAATTTATTTAAAGAATTAATTATTATTCAAAAATATCAATTGTAATTATAAAACTAAATGAAAACATTAATAAGGTTAACAATAACATCATTTACGTCCATAATAATTATAATTATCAAAATAAATCATATCTACATGACCTATGATTTAGATTAGATTAAGCTTCGGAAACAATAACCTTAATAAAAATATAATTTTTTATTCTAGTATGACATCATGTTTATATGAATTAAGGTTAGGTTGATTCACTAGCTAATAGGTTTATCCATATATTTTAAAGTATATTAATATGCAATAATTATATGTATTATTAAACATGTTCTTCTATTTAGTTTCGTCGGTCATGATAGAGTTTAAAAGATAAATAAAGTGTTGACTTCTAGTTTTAAATCAATTAGTAAATATTCTTTTTAATGTTACGTACTGTGATATTTTAATTAGAATTCACGATGTCACCCTAATATAATTTTTTTAATGCTTTTGATAACTAGTTACTTATTTTAAGCATATATTATGAAGGTGGAAGAAATTATTTCAAATAATATTTAGATAAAGATGGATAATTATATATAATTGTTTAATCTCATTTTTATTCAATGTGAGATTTAGACTCACACTTAGATTTTTAATAATTTTCTTCTCAAATGAGAGTTTCCATCGTATGAGTCGGTCATCATCAGGTCGGTGCAAACCATCAACTCTAATACTACTTGTTGTGATTGTTGGGAGAATTCGGTGGACATAACCGGAGATATCTCACAAAAAGGAAAAATGGGCCAAACATACATAAGGAAATGATACTACCTTTAACCCAAAACTTTAAAACAGTGAATTTATGGATCTTCTTTCTTATATATTACTTAACTTTTTTATTTTTATTCAATGTAAAACTTAAACTCACATTTGAATTTCTTAACAATATCAACATTTATTTTATATAAACTAAGTTATATATTTTTTTTTAATATTGAATTAGGTAAAAAGTGATGAGCTTGAGTTTGAAAGATCCTTCAAATTGAATGCTCGATCCAGCTACGATATTATGCATTGTCTGATCCCCACGTGTGATGTTTTGCTTATTTCACTCTTAGCCACTCATTTGGTCCCTACATCCAATCCAACATTATTGATTTCTCATATCCAACATTATTGATTTCTCATATCTTTATGCATCAATTGCTTTCAGATCCGTTCCACACCAATTATTCTTTTCAGTTCATAAATAACCCTACATAATTAACAAAACTTTCAACAATTGTTCTTCCCAACTTCTAATAACTTTGTACTAATCCAATATTCACCAAACTATTATTCTTAATTAATAGCTCTAGATTAATTAAAATTTAGTGTTCACCATCAATGCTTCAAGATAAGATAATATTAATACTTTTCTTAAAAAAGAAAGATGGTATATTACTTTCACTTTCCTTTGTTTTTTTTCGCTTTTAGCAGTTCTATTTGAGTTTTTTTTTTTGTGAAAAATGTTATTTATATATCAATTCACGCAATAATATATCTCTTATAATTTATTGTATGTCATGACGATGGAGAATTAAACACAAAAAAACAACGTTTCACAATTACTGTATAAAATGTTATATTTAAAATAAAATTAATTATTTTTAATTGTATTACTATCTTTATTTGTAAGAAATTCGGGAGGTTTATTTTTTAAAAAAATAACCCAAAAATAAAGAAATACAGTTGATATTATAGCATGTACTAAAGAACCTTTTTGCCTTTCCAAATATGGCATTCATTATCGGTTTTTTATTTACAGTGACAGTATAAAATATTGAAAAAAACAAGAACATAATAAAGAAAATAATCATCATGTTATATTATACTTCTAAAAGGGAATTTATTTTGATGTGAAATAATAATAATAATAATAATAATAATAATAATAATAATAATAAAATAATGTAAACTGATAAAAGTTCCACTTTTAATATTGACTGTACCTGAAATAAGTCTTTTTAAAGAATATACTCGTATGTAAAACAAATATTACAAAGTAAATAAAAATAGAAAATAATGCGTTAAATTTAAGATAAACCATATGTTTCAAGTGAGAAAAATCTAACTTATTTATATATATGTAGTAAAATGTCTTTAATAAAGAGATGGAATAACACAGGTTTAATATCATTAATAAGTTTGTAAATAATTAATCTACCTGCAAATAATCGAATTGAAAAAAAAAATAGTATTGATGTTCCTTTAATAATAATTGTTCCCACGTTAATTTTCCAAAAAAAAATTATAACTTATTTCGTCCATGATATCTGTATGCAGTTTATAAAAAAAAATCCAATAAATTGAATAGTGCTAGATCCATAAACTGTTGAATTAATTAATAATTATATTTTAAGAATAAGATTAAAGATTTCACAACCATATTTTTATCAATAGTTACGAAATAAAATATACTATGAAGTTTTAACGAGTATCTTAAAATGAAGATTAGTAAAAGTGAAAGATAATTGTTTAAAAGTCCAATGATTGAAGATGTAAGGGTGTTAACTATTAAGGCAACAAGCAAATGATTGGAGGGCAATTTCTCCGTTCCAACATGAAAGCCACGTTGCGTTTCAGTGCATGTCGCCGACATAGCTTTTCATTCATGGGATCTCCTCATAAAAGACAGCCATAATTTTTTCATTAAAAAGTGTTATATAAAAGGTAAAAAAAATCAATTAAAAAAACTGTTTAATCTTAATTCGTGAAAAACATATTACCTTTTCACCAAGTCAATCCAATCCAATTCAATCATAATACCAACAGAGTGGATCTTGGATTGTTTACTGTGATGATAACAAATGATTGCAATGAAAGCGAAGAAAAAAATGAATGACGTAAAGCTTTGGAGCTACATAATGTTTATCATCAGAAGTTGATACAAAATTCATGCAATAAGGACGTGCGCAGAGGGAAGAAACTCGCATTTTATTTAGCGTAGCGCAAACATATCTCACATCAAAACACAACAAACACACGATCATTCATGAGTTAAGTAATGCACGCACACACAAATCTAATTTCAAATTACAAGTTTGGGAGAGTGAGTTTGTAATAAGTACTAATAACAACGGTAATTATTAATTAATGATTAATTAATTAATTAATTGTACAAGATTGTTGGGGAAGATTAGCAAGGTTTGAGTGGCTTCCCGCAGAGACAATCGTTGAAGACGAAGGAGGAAGCTTCGAGATGATCGAAGGGTGATCCAAGGGGAATCTTGCCACAGAGATGGTTGTGACTCAAATCTAAATGTCCAATGTAAGAAGCAGAGGATATAGATTTGGGTATGGCTCCTTTCAGATTATTGTAGGACAGATCAAGGGCAGTGAAATAAGACCTAGGACCAAACGCGTCGGGTATGTTACCCTCCAAGGCGTTTCGGCTCAAGTTTAGGTCACTGATGCCCGAACTAAACAGGCTCACGGGAATGGGCCCAGAAAGTTTGTTGAAGTCCAAATTCAATGTAGACAACACCGCCATTTTACCCAGTGACTCTGGAATGAGCCCAGAAAGTTGGTTACGAGACAGATCCAGATCCGCCAGACGGTAAATGTGTGCAACGGAGGCCGGGATGGGCCCACTAAGCCGGTTTCCGCTGAGCAAGGCCCGGCTCAGCATTCGGAGAGAACCGAAGTTTCTCGGAATGGGCCCGGAGAGGAGGTTGTTACGGAGATCCAAGTGCATGAGACTCGTGAGGTTCGCGAGCGACGCCGGGAGCGTGCCGGAGATGCGGTTGTCGGCGAAGTTGAGCACCGTGAGGCGGTGGAGCCTGCCGATGTCCGCAGGGATGCTGCCGGAGATGCGGTTTCCGATGAGGTCGACGATGCGGAGGAACGGCAGGGTTGTGATGCAGCGAGGGATCTCGCCGGAGATTCCCTTCCAGTCTGCGATGGTGATGCTGGAAAGTCGCCGGAGCCTGCAGATCGCCGGCGAGATGTAGCCGGTCATGTAGCCGGTCCGGTGAGCTCGCTCGAAGATCGGCTCCTCGGACTCGCCGCGGAGGTTGATGTCGGCGACGCGGCGGGTCTCCTGGTCGCAGCTCACGCCGTACCAGTTGTGGCAGCAGTCGGTACCGGTCCACGAGTTGAAGATTCCGAGGTAGGGTTCGTGGAGCGCCGCCTTGAATGCGAGCAGCGCGGCTCTGTCGGACGGCGGACACGACCGCACGCCGGAGATGAGTGCCATGAATAACACCACTATCCCCGTGATAAAGCTAACACCACCCATTGTGGTTGCCGTGGAAGTTGGTTACGTGAATACTTGTTTATTTATTCGCTGTTTGCACTCTACTATATGCTGTTATCTGTCAGTGAAGTTATTGAAACGGTGAGAAGGGTGTGTTTGTGTGGCTACTTGCATGGGAGTTTGGGATTCTGATGATGTTATTTATACTGTTGAATAAAGTTTTGTTTGGGTGACGAGTTTGCCCCTCGCAAAGTTCCTAACTGGTGAAGTGATCTTCGACACTTGGACTTTGATCTGGATAACTTCTCTTGCTTTAAATAATTTGAAGAAATATAAGGAAGAACACGTGAACATGGGAGAGAAGGAAATGGTGTGACAGATGGAGATTAGGATTAGGGTTGGAGCATGCACATGGTTGAGTTGGAGAAAGGTCAAGGAACTAAATTATGAAACTTCCTGGCTTCTATTCTAGATACTCCTAGCATTCACACTTCTGTAACTTCAAACTTATTTATTGCCGAATTATAAGTAGTAATTATTACTGTTTTTTTTTTTTTTCAAAACCATAAGCTGTCAATGTGTTGATGTTAAGTTTGGATTATAATTTGTTGGAATGGATTTTAATAGAATTAGTTTTGTATAATTAAATGGGGCCAAAACATATTAAAAAGTCTCAATTTTATATTACATTATTAGAAATTCTTGCATATTGAGTTTGTCAAATCGACAAGACATGTAAAACGTAAGGAGGTTCATGAACTTGGGAGGGTTTTTCTCGTAGGTAAATGGGTTAGGATGCTGTCATGTTCCACCTGTGGACGAGTATTACTGATACTATTAGTACACTGCGATGTGACCCCACAGGTACCTAAATCTTTGTCTCCCTACTTCTTTTGGAATTAGGGGAAGGAGGTTTAATTCCATAATTAATGCCCTGGGTTTAACCTAATATGCCGCAAAATAATTATTGTTGTCGGTATCAGAATCTGTGTACGTGAACTAATTAAAAGGGGTATCGCACTAGCTAATTGATCCTTAGCTTTTTGTGGTCACACTCTGAAAAATGACCCACTTGCATATGGGTCCTTATCGCTTATCCATACGGACAATCCCATTATATCATTTTTTTGCCTTTGTTAAACGATCTTTTCACACCAAATAATAATAATAATTATTATTATTATAATAATAATAATGGCGATATCAATTTGTGCTGATGTTCTGTTTTCGAATATACATATTTGGTTTTCATTGATATCAGATTCGGAGAACGAAAATTGTATATCTTTTATCTGTCTATTCGAGAAAGCCAAAAAGAAATGCAATGACTCGATTAAAATATAGTTTGTGCATGTGCGAGTTTTTCTATTATTTTAGGTCTCTGGTTTTGCATTGAGGAGGAAGAATCCGACCAGCCAGTAATGTGCAGAAAACCTTATCCGCAAGATTTTATGCCAGGTTACTGGAATCAGGAACAATAGAATAAAAAAAAGAAACGGTGTCAAATAAACAGGTTTTCTCGATTTTGTTTGTTTCTACTAAGATTTTACACAAATCCTGACAGTTAAGTGGCACACAAACTTTTCCCTTCATTAATTTTAACATAAAAAATAGAATACAAAAGATACACGAGGCTCTTACCCAGTTTGAATTTAGTTTGACTAAACAATTTATAACCCATGATCCTGCCATTTTTTACGGTAAAATGATTGTCAATAGGCTGCATGTGTCTCCATGTGCGAAATGATCTTCATTCAGATGGTTGGTCATAGATTCCTGGGAAACAGTAAGATATTTAAAGTACATTTACCTTCTCTTTCACCTAACTTCCATTTCCTTATAATCTCAATTTTTCTATTCATTCTTTATCTCATCATTATACAATTTATCATATAAGCATTCAGGTACAAATTTCAACAATGCATTGATGAAACAGAATTTTCAGTACATTTAGAAGTCTTATATTATTTAAACTTAAGTCCGCGCCACCATTTTATTATTATTATTTTAATTATGGGTAACAAATATGATTCACGAAGACACTTCGATTTTGATCTATGTAGTCTATAATTTTACAGTGGCATCACTTGAGTTCTTAAGTATTAGGCACACAATCTTTCAAATTATAAAAACGAACACTAAAATGGTCGACCTTTATAATTTTAACAATTAAATGGTATTTTCACAAATTCAATAATTAAATCGATCATTGTTTGTAACCCTGAAGATTAATTTGATATATTACTCTTTTCATCACAAATAATTCAGCGATAGTGGAGGAAGTACATATTTTTTACTTGATTTTAACCTATAATATGGAGCTAACAACTCCAATGCGTCAAAGTTAACCTAGCAACTAAACAAGAAAAGAAAAGAAAGAAAAACCCTCCTAGATTTAGATTACAATGATACTCAAGTTAGCACTAACTCTCTCACATTTAATTGCCACCTGGCCTCTCTGCAACACATATCATGAAGTGAAAAGTATAGTGCCTTCGAAAAGTGCCAGTTCTTATGTACAGCCCTGTGCATGGTCTCCAGATCCATCTAAAAGTAAATGTTCATCACGCTAACGATTCTCGTGCATATGAGGTGAAGGTGAAGTGTGAAATGCTGCCGAAACATTATGGAACAGAGCAGGTACCACATTGTGAAACTGCATTGGCATGACACCCTGTGATCTCGGATCAGTAAGCTCCTGTAACATGCAAATAAACATACTTAAATCTTTAAACCATGCCATACCCGTTCTTTCACTAATACTTGAATGAAATTTATAAAATTATTTCATCAAGAATACAGACACTGAATGTTTGTTGGCTTTAACACAACAAATGAATACGCAGATGCATGATCACATACACCGATCAGTTCCTTCTGTACATGATATGCAAAAGCTATAATCTACATAATTTATCATCCAATGAGTAAAAAATCTAAACTCGGCCTGCTCTGATTTTCTTTCCCCTTCTGAACACAAACTCTCAACATACATTTTTCATTGATTATCAGATCATCCCTTGCCCCTATGTTTTCGCTTTTGGATAGATTTTTTTACCTTGGCTTCTCTCCAGTGCGTGTCCTAATGGTGTGTTTTGAGGGATGTTGCTGTCTTATTAAATATGCAAAAGGGGCTCCGCGCCCCACTGCAGCCCTAGCATCCTTGTTTTTTAGTTTTAATTTAATTTAATTTAATTTATTTTAATTTTTTCATTGCTTGAGGATACCATATTCTGTTCTATGCATATACCAAAATAAATGAAGACAGAGTTCAGTCCCCAAAAACAAGTCTTTCATGGAATTTGAAGAATTAGCAGAATATATTTCCAAAAAATACAAGAAAATATAACCATAGATATATGATGGCAATCAAAGAATTAGGAAATACCATACCATATGTTGAAAACCATCTTTCCCACTACCTGCTTCGACAAGAGATACCTATAGCATAAAAGAGAACAAACTTAGTTACATTTAATAAAAATAATTAAATACTAAGAGGTCAAATCATTAATCAACACAATAGCTGACCTTTCCTTTATCACCTCCACTGTTTTTGACACTTCCTTGACTCCTACAAGCCACACCAGTTCTCACAGCTTTCTTTCCCATATTCGGCTTCGGATCAGGAACCTTATGGTTAGATGTAATAGTAGATTGATATTCTTCTTCAACATTACAAACAACATGGGTAGCTGAGGCATCAGGTCTCGTACCATTCTCAACAGGGTTGTTCAAATTTACACATTGTTTTAGTGCCTCACTCATGGCACCTAAAGCCATGTAGTAACTTTCCTGTGATAACGAACCTTCTTCGCCTAATATTATGGCCCGCCTACACAAATCATTGAATCGCCGCACCTTTGATTGAACCTCTTCCAATTTTTCACCAATAGGGTGCCTGCTCATAGCAGCGTTTGTCCATCTTTGCAATATATACTTTGGTGGAATGCTGAAAACACCAGACATCTGTAGAACAACAATGGCATGTCTACAGAGATAACCTTTATATTCAAACAAACGACATGAACAGCATATATCTGAGCAGGATGTGTTCCATTCTACCATATAGTTTTGATTATTTTCGAAATCTTTCACAGTATAAGTGGTAGTCACACCATCACTTTCTTTCTTAAGATGGCAAGCAGCTGCACCCAACACCTCAACCTGGAACTTTCTAAAAATTTCATGTGTGTAAACTAATAGCATTTGTTTTTCAAAAGGGGAAGGAGACTTCAGGTCAGGTGTTTCATGCCAAGCATCAAAATTTGCTTTGGCTTCCTCTTCATGCCTATCTTCAAGAATCACTCTGTATTGTTCTATAAATTCTCTCAATGAAGAATCAACATGGATATAATTGTCAAACAATGAATTTAAACTTTCAGAACGAGAACTCGTAGACAAGCCCGCAAAGGAAATATCTTTCATAAATGTTGGCACCCAACATGTACGGTCATCATATAAGGATCGAACCCATTCAACATCTCCAAGGCTAAAGCTGTCAACCAACTTCCACCATCTCTTTTCAAATTCCTCCTCTGTCCATGATTTGTATATACATTTGTTAAATTTTTCCATAAAGCTATTGTGCCATGCGCCTAAAATTTGTAGTTGTTTTGGTATCTTTTCCAAAATATGCCACAAACAAAAACAATGGCGTGTTCCTGGAAGAATAGTGGCAACAGCTGCTTTAATAGCATCGTTTTGGTCTGTGAGAAGAACTTGCGGTGCTCGCTCCCCCATTGCTATCAGCCATGTTTGCAGTAACCAAGCATAGGTAAATATTGTCTCGTCAGCAATCAATGCACAACCAAGCAATGTTGGTTGAATGTGATGGTTTACTCCAACAAAAAGTACCAACGGTATTTTATATTTGCTAGTAAAATATGTTGTGTCAAAAGAAACAACATCAGAAAAGTACGTAAAATCTTCCAAGCCTTTAGCATCAACCCAGAACACATTTCTTAGTTGATGTTCTTCATTCAAATCAACTGCATAGAAGAATTTTGGATTCTCTTCTTGCATGTGCATGAAGAGCTCAAGAAGTAATTGAGCATGTCCTGCTTCTAGAACCAAACTCCGGCCTTTATCATGTTGATGTTTCACAAAGTTCTCTAAGCAATCAACATTCTGATATGCACTAAATAATTTAGAAACTTCATTTGAGGTCTTACGCCTACGCATTCGAACATCATTACCTAGTGGATCAGAACTCCTGTGACTCCGAAAAAAATGAGCCTGAGCCGGTAAAAGTTCGTGATTATGCTCCTTCACAAAGCTGTAGACATACCATTTACCATCTTGCCTTCTTTTTACATGCATGCTTGCTTTACAGCCAATTTTTGGAGAAGGGCGCGGATTAATTGCATCATCCGATTGCTGCTTATTACCATATCTTATACATGAAAATTTGGCATCAATAAATTCCTTGGATGCCCTAGATCGCCGACTGCTCAGCTTAGCAGTGCCAAACCCTGCAGACTTAGCATATTCTTTATAAAATGCATATGCAGCTTCATGAGAGTCAAATTCCATATCATGATGAGGCTCAGAAATTGAGCTACCCACGACGGCAGAAGAATCCATAACTATTGAAGCAATATTCAGAATTCAGCTCCAGTTCACTTTCCAAAAAATTGTTTCACATGTCCAAAAGTATCACACAGATGAAAGATGCAAAGGTTTGTCTAGATGATCCAGTAAAGGTGGTACCTGAATGGAAGGGCAATGCTTCGCTTGAGAAATTGTGTCACTAGTAAACAAAAATCTTATTTTAGATAATCTCGATTAAAGAAATGAAGGGCTCAAGATTTCAATAAAACAATCAATACAAACAATACAAAACAACTAAAGGTTTTTCCACATAGCTATTTAAGTGCATAATTATGCATAATTCTCTTTTACCAGTCCACTTTAGCATAATCTAACTTTATGATATCAAAGAAATCTAGAAACAGCTATCCACTTTTCCATCCACTCTAAGTTTTAAACGTATAGTTCATTAATTTATATAAGCGGAATGACTCTCCTCAAATTCACACCACATTCGTGATTAAGTAGCCAACTGCATTGTACGTGTTAAATGTGATACTGAACATACTCATACACTAAAAAGTTAATGCATACTCAATAAAATTCACCTATCTGAAGTCTAAACTTGCATCTAACCATGGTAAAACCAAACAGCTTAATCAGAACATAAATAATTTATCATTTACAGAAACTGAAGCGGTTTACCATTTATTTAGCACCGGCCTGTAAGGCTGGGAAGCATACAAAGCAAAATGAAGCCAAAAACTTTCAGAGATTAAGTGTAATTTAAAGAAAGCAGAGGTAACCTTACACCAAGTCGAACCTTTTCCTTCTGCTTCGCCTTTGATGCGAGAAATCTGCTTCCATACGCGCGGATCCAAGCCCTAACCAGGTGTCTGAGCAACCTGATATTTTTCTTCTCAATTTGGCTTTGGAAAACAAATTAGGGTTTATCTGTGGATGATTACAGAGTAATCTACATACTCAGGAAAGAGGATAGAAACACACCAAAAAAAAAAGTGTTTCCTAAATAGTTATATCATGTAAATTAGAGAGGGTTAGGGAAAATTTATTATCATATAATAAAAATAATAAAATTATTATCATATAATATTGTACTAGGTATATTCAAATGTATGAATCTTTTATTTAATAGTGAGGAAAATATATAAATTTAGAAATTATAAAAATTAAAGTTTAATATATTTCCTTGCAATTTTGGAAAAAAACTCAAGAATACCATTGTCCCTCCTCAAATATAAAAAGTTTGCCACCATGTTAATGAAGAAAAAAAATGTTAATTCAGCACGTAATATTTTGTATAACATAATATAATATTATATTACGTTAATTTATTTTGAAATATATTATAAATATGTTTTAATTGTAATTTTTAGATGTCTTTGAATTTTATTATTTAATTATATATAATTTTAATTTTATATATTATATGATTAATTGAAAGTTTAATGTTCTTATTTGTATTAGTGTAATTTAAAGAATTTTGTCTTGTAGCTGTAAGATATTTCTATAACTCATGATGGGGCAAAAGAGTTTGTGTGTTTCTATATCCATTAGTGAATACTTTTAATAGATATTTGTAGAAAATGAGTGTGGGTATTTTATTTTTTTAACTTGTTAATTGAAGAATATGAATATTATAATATTTGATTTATGAATATTAATTTTTTATTATTGATTTTTGTTTCTAAACTTTTTAATAATTAAGTTATTAAAGTAAATATATTATAAAAGAAAAAAAGTAATAATTGAATAATTGTTTAAAATTTAATTTTATTGATTTTTTTTTTATTTAAAGTCCTGATACTAAATTTTTTTAAAGGGATTTATTTTATTTATAGTAAAATTTTATCATATAATTTTATTTGAACTATACTTTTAAGATAAAAAATTATTTAAGTTTATATTTTGAAATTATTTTTTATAAATTATTTTATTTTATTTTTAAAGGAAAAAAATATGCATCACAGTCCTATTTATAATACTGTTTTATTATGTAAATTATTTGGAGTATGCTTTAATATTCAATTTTTATTTGAGATTATATTTTAAATAAGTTTTATTAAAATTTATCCCGAATATTCTTGGTTATCTACATGTAATTAAAAAAACTCATGTATCTTTAAATAGATGTATCAATTGATAACTAAACTATATATAAATTAAATAAAATAGGTAGCATGTGACTGTTAACTTTGTTCATCTTGATTTGATGTCATCGCTAATCTATCAATCTAAATAACTTAATTTGACGTTGAAGATTAAACTTTTTAAAATAACAATATGTTAAAGTTGTTATGTGTAAGTGAAATTTCCACTAATTTTCGTTTTTACTCTTAATGTACCAATGCATTGAATATGTTATGTTAATAAAATAAACTTATATAATTAATAGATTAAATTAATACATCAACTAAGTCTATATCACTTTTTATTTTCACCATTTAATGTAATAGTAATTTAAAACAAGACTAAATATTTAATCTTTACAAACAAATTTCAAATTTATAATGAGTTATTTAATTATTATCATGCAAACACATGAAATACTGTAAAAAGATAATTTTGAGATATTAAAAAAAATATGAATTATATTAATAATTTTTTCAATTTTTTTTTTTACACAAAGACACAAATAAAGATTATCATATTTATTTTATGTTACGAAATTTCAGTAAAAAATAAAAAATAAAGGCTAAACTAATCAATTTTTAAAAGTTTGAGACTTTGTACTTCTAACTATGGGTAATGAAGAGTTTACTCATTCAATACAGAAGAGTTAGATAAAGTTGCATCTATTTAATCTGTGAGAAGTGGACCGGGTTCAGAGATACATTAGTGATGAATATGTTTGCAAGTTATCACAAACAAAGTTATAATAAATTGTGTGAGGCAAATTTTTTATCTAATTTATTATTGAATTCATAGTTTTATGTTATTGATTTTGTTGCACATTTAAAATTTGCTGTTGAAATATTGGCTTTGGTTGTTGTTGTAAACTTATCGGAAGAAAATGTTTTATACAATGTAAAATTATATATTAGAGTAATCAAGTTACTAATGTTATATGTCAAATTTATTAGTGTGTTAATTATATGTAATTTTTGTTATGTGTAGATTAAGAAAACATAAAAATAAAAAACTCACTATAATGAGAAAACAAAAAGTTATTTCCCATGGAATTTAGAAATGGAATGTCTGTTAGTTGAAGTATTAAGGGATCAAAGAATTTAGGACAAGAAAAATGATAAAGTTTGGAAAAGGTTGCATGTATTAATGTAGCTGTAGTGTTATCCATCCAACATCAAAGTTCAATTCACTTGGAAAAATGTTAAAATCTGGATCAAAAATTAGAGATTTTATTATAATAGTAACATACTATCACATTATATATTTAGATGATCATACTATTTATTTAGATGATGAAAGATTGTAAATCACACACTTTTCACATCATAGATCTGGATTATGATTGAAAAATCAAGTAAAAATAAGAAATATTATTTGACAACTATTTACATGTTTATATGTTATCCAACAAATGATATTACCCTTTTACGTTATATCTTATATGTTGTAATTTTTATAACTAAATGATTTTAGCGTTATTAAATGAAGTAATTAGTTAATATTAAAGTAAATACTTGTATTTTTTAAATTATTAAATATTATTTAACATTAAAAATTAAACTATTAAATGCTATTTAGTATTAAAAATTGAATAATTAAATATTTAAATTTGACTAATATATTTTGTAAACATTAATTTTTAAATTTTTTCACATTAAAATAAATACTTTTAAAATGAAATTTGATCTTAAAAAAATAATTATTGTAGATAAATAAGAATTTTGAAATCTAAAATGTTTCAATTACCCTATTCAAACAAACTGATTAGAAAATGACGGGAACTCAATTACATGAAATTTATTTAATGTATTTCAATATTTTGGAATTCTTGAAATTCCTCATTCAATCAGAAGGTAAAAACTATATTGATGTTTTAAACTTGGAAATTTTGTTTTTTTGATAATATAATTAAAATTTTCATGAATCCTTTAAATTAAATAAAGATTTAATTCATCATGTTTCGAAATATAATTTTATAATTTTAAAGAGATTCAAATATATTGAATTTGAATTTATCTCATATCTAATTGTTTTGTTTCTTTTTTTAAATGTTTTATCTTGATAAATAAATTCAATTTTAGTAAATTTTATTTTTTCTTTTTGAATAAAATATTACAAATATCACCAAATTATAAAAAAAAAAACCTAAAATATCACATAATTTTTAAAATTCAAAAAGATCATTATTGATATTTACATGATATTTATCAATTCCTATTGATTAATTTTATTTTCAGTCAAAGTTTATTGAGATTTTCTTGTATGATATTTACATAATCTTTTTACAATTAACATTAATAAAATTGTTTTCAAGTCGACTACAATTATATAAATTAACATTAATCATAGTTATTTTATCAATATGAACTAATAATTTTCAATTAATATGAGTAAAAAAAAATAAGTAATTCTAATTAACGTCGACTGAAATTACAAAAATAACATCTATAATAAAAAAAAATTAATTGCAGACATCAGCAAAAATAGCGGTCTACAACAAAGAGTATCTACCAATTTAAATAAAAAAACAACTCTTATTGACATCAATAAAGAAAATCATAATCCAAATAAATTGAAAACTAGAATGTCCTGATCTTATTAAAGGAGATGACACCCTAGTCAAAATCAAGAAAAAATTACTAAGATCAAAATTTGAAGTTGAAAATATAAAAAAAGTTTAAAGTCTTATATTTTTTAAGTGAAATTTGAAATTACCAGAATTTAAACAATTCAAATACTTTAATAAAATTATAAAATATTAAATTTTCTAAAATGATAAAATACACTAAAATTTCCTATCCAAACCCACTATTAATTTAATTAATATTTTAAATTCTCGGGGAAAGTTGTCAAAGAGTTTTTTTTTTTTTAAATATTTTAGATTAAATTCACATACATTCCTCTTGTATCTTAAAAAAAATTATATGACAAATATTGAGTATTCTCAAGAGTTTAGAAATTGAATTATCCAAGGGCTTGCTCAGATTAAAAGTTAAATTCCATTACGTTAAACGAATCAACTGTAAAAATGTTTACTAAATAATAAAATTTTAAAAGTCAATATATTTTTAAATATATTTAGAGTAACCGATTCTATTAATACATCAAAGAGAAAAAAATATTTTGCCCTGTCATTTAACTGTATACTCCACCCTCTATAGTTTGTTCAGTCAACCCTTTTCAGAATAAGATATTTTTCTAACTTTTTATTTTTTTAAATACAAATTTTGGTCATCCCTATCACTTTATTATGTTTTAAATTATTTAAAATCATTAATTATTCTTAAACTATCTTACCTCAATAATTCTTCTAAACTATTTTCTTACAACACTTATTTTGAGAAAATTTTATATCAATTATTGCACACTTAAGCTAATTTCTTATAACCTTTTTTTTTGCATTGACTTTTTCTTTCCTTCGTTTTACAAATATTATTAAAAATAATGCTTCATTATTAGCTGTCAAGGGGTGAACAAGTGTTGTAATTTTTATACAAAACGCTTAGTTGCTGTATCTTATATTTAATCAGAACACGTTATTTTGATATTACTTCATCATTTTCTTGTACATGACACGCCATTTTTTAAAAATACTTTTTTTTTAAATTAATCAACACTTAAAAGTCATTAACCAATTTTTTAAGACTATCAATAATAACACAGAAATGATTTTCTTGATAAAAGTTTGACCATTAATATTTTAATATCTAAAATATTTTCTTCCTATTTTGAAAAATATACACAAAAGAGGGAAATAGGGTACAGAAAGGTGTGACGAATCGCGTGAAAGGGATTTTGGGGTTTTCATTTGTTTGTAAGGTTTGTTTTGTCTTCTTTCACCGTTCCACCGTTTCAATACTTTGTCTTGTACCATCACCATGGCTTATTCTATTCTTTCCCTCTCAATTTCAAAAGTTTGAAACGCTGCGTCTCAGTTCAATCGTCTCACTTCAATCACGCTTCCATGGACGCAGCTGCTAACGGTGACGGAGCTCCGTTTCCTCCGTTATTCGTGTCTGTGGCCGCACTCTCCTCTTCCCGCCGCCACCTCTCCGCGAGCTTCGTGGAGCGGAGCCGCCCTGTCTCGTCGGAGAAGCCGACGGCGTGGTTATCGCTCCAGGGAAGGCTCCTCAACGCCGACGAGGCCAGCTCGGCGCGAACCATCGGCGGCGGCTTAAGCGCCGAACAAGCCCTCGCTTGGAACCTCTTCCCTCCAATCCACAGGTTCCTCGTAGTCGCCGTCATTGGGGCCGCCGTTGCACGTTCCCGAAAAGACCTTCGCATATGCCAACTCAAAAAATCCGTCGAACTAAGGGTACATTTCGTAATGCACTTTTCTCTATATTACCTGTTCAAATCCGTAACCGTTTTCGCTTTCAAAATTAATATTCAAATCTATTGTATGTGATATGTAAATGAGTAATAGATACATTATGCACTCTCTTTTAATGTATTTGGTGACATAAATTTCTTGCTTCTTTGCTTGTTTCTTTATGAATGAGTGTAATTTTGTCTTATGATTTTTCTTTTGTTACGATTTTGTTTTGTGATTTTATTGCACTTTTGCAGGATCAGGTGCTGTCGAGCATGCAGCAAAAGCTTGATACTCTTTGCGAGTTGGTTAACAATTCTAAAGAATACTCAACTACGGCCATGAAAAAGTCGTGTGACAAGGACGGGGAATTGCAATTGAATGAGACTTTTGGAACTGAGAAAGTTAAGTTTGTTGATTGCGGTTGTTGGCACTGTGAACAGCACTCTGCTTTCATTAATGAAGTAATGGTGAAATTCTTTATTGTTTCTTTTTTCTCTGTAGTGCTATTGCAATTATGCGTTTTCAAATGTGTCTAATTGGCTTTGATCACTATTGACTTCAGGGCGCCTCAGTTTCTAGAAACTCCGGTGTAAATGAAGTGCTGCAATATAAGATGCCCTTCCCTAATGAAGATCAAGAGGAACGAAGAATGTCTGACATGTCAGATTGGGCTTCAAGTGTTACATCTTCTGCTGATATCCAGGTATTGTTTTTTTTTCTGACTCATCTTTGTTAGGGTCGTGAGAGAGTAAAGGGACCAATATTTAATCTAACCACATTTGGTTGGGGGTGTATTAGTAGTTTGATTTGGGTTTAGATAAAATATCATATGAACCAAATACAAAATAATATACCGTTGGTTTGAGTGAAATGTTAAATTTGAATTAAATCAACTGATCTTTTGTGGTTTGTTTAGTGGTTTTTTCAAATTTCAAATTTATTTGATGGCTGTCAAAATTGCTTTTGAATTTGACAACTAATTAAACAACAAAATTTTATTCAAAATGAGTGACAAACATGGCTTGAAAATTATATTTATATAACTACAAGAAATAATCAATGAAAGACCACACGTGACACATGTGATAATAATTGTATTACAAACCTCTTATTTTTTGTTTACTGTCATATATTTTGCAGGTGACACTACCATAACAAAATATCCAAAACACCTAGAATCAGATACTATTGATATCGAATATTCAAAATGCTATTACATAATACTACCTATTAATATAAATGTAGTAATTATTGGTTTGGTTCAGTTCAATTTTGATAATAGTTATTGATTATCAAACAAAACCACAATTAAAAATATTTTTTTTCTCTTTTTAAAATAGGTTTAATGGATTTTGAATGCCTCAAGCTTGAGTGGTGTTTGCATAGGATATGCAATTTTATAAATGTTTAGCTTTTCATGTTCAATTGAACAAATTATTGGACTGTTATTATAAGGCTATGCAATTTTTATCGTGATTTTTCTATCACAAGTGGGTCATAAATCTTATCATCGGTTACTTTGAGACCAGATCTGTAACTCGAGCAAATGGTGACTCATCAGACATTTTGGTTCTTTGCGTTCCCCGACCTTGATTTTAACTGGAACCAGGATAATTAATGGAAATCGTTTAATTTTATTTTATTTGGAAGTGGTTAATTGTAATAGTTACGTTTTTCTACTTTCTGGTCACTTCTTTTCCATTTCTTTCCTTGCGTTTTTATATGTTCCATTATCTTTTGAATATTAGTTGCAAATATACTTTTTCTTTCGGATTGCTTTGGATAACTTTTCACGCCTTTTGTCATCCTCAGTTAAACAATTTGGCTGTAGAACAAGATATCTATAATCTTAGGAAGGACTGTGAAGAGAAGGATGCCACAATAAAGGAGCTAACGACCCTATTGAACTCTAACGAGGTTGCTTATTGCAAGGTAACATTTACATTTTCAGATTAGAATATGTAACTTTTTTTCTTTGTTTAATTCACTCATTGCTTCTATTACTGCCATTTAAAACAGAGAATTGCTGAATTAGAAGACGTTATACGGAGGAAGAATACTACAATTTCAAAATTAAAGAAAGACATGTCGGTTCTTGAACAAAAGGTAACACTAACGCATATAGTAAGGTATATTTAAAAAACCGGGACACCACTTTGGTTTTTTTGATGTATTAACATGGAAAAAATATGAATATACATCACAATACTGTAAGCTCTCATAGCACTACAAAACAAGAAGAATTTCGTATCTATGAATTCAAATGCTTTATATATAAAGGGCTTTTTCACAAAATAACTGCAGGTTGTGCAGCTTACAAGACTTCGTCGACCCTCTTTCTCTGCCAGTGGCTCAAATGACAGTCAGCACCCGCGTATTATGATAGATAACCTTCTTTATGATATGGAGAGCACCACTAGCTCCTCGTCTTCTGATTCGGATAGTTCTTCTGTCATCAAAGAGCCGGATCTTCCTGTTCATATTGTCCTGAAACAGGATTCTGCATCCAAAATTGATCAGAAACATACACCAGCAGAAGTATCCATTTCATCAGATAGAGTTTTTGAATGCCGCTCAGAGTCTCGATCCATTAGTCCTCGAGAAGTCTCAAGTAGCCGAAAATCTAATGCAGCTTCTTCTTCAGTCCAAAAGCAATTGTCAGCTCGTGGAGACTTGAAAAAGAGTAGAAGACGATCTCTTAATGGAGACAAGAGTACGACTGCACAAAAGAGATGGGTATAATGGTAAGTACATATCAATGTTATGGTAAAAATTCACAAGTTCAATTTACTTGTGCTACAACTGGTGTTTATTGTTTGAGTTTGATTCTCAACCCTTGCAGTTAAGAGTCAAGAATTTTCCATGAAAGCTTTAAGCACATTTTATTCATCAGCAAATTTCTTCGCGTGTTTTTTAAAACATAAAATTACGCGCACCAGCTATTGCCATGAAATTCCTTCTCTGTTTCTGATTATTTTTTGTATTCGTCTAATATTAAGAGGTGATATTCACTGATGTTTATACACCTTCGTGTTTCTCCTTGTAGGCTCCTCAGGAATGTATGTCGACGGTACAGTTTTTCTTATGATTTGCAGTTATCCTATCCAACGGAATGAAGTGTCAAACAGAAGATGGCAAATACTTCATGGACTTATATGCTAGTTAAACTCTTTAGCAATGACACATTATGGTTTAGACTGATAAGCCACAACGCATAGGCAGGGATTTTTTTTTTCAAATCTGTTAGGGCTTTCTAGCAGTTGGTTTATTATCCTTCACTCCATGGGCTTTTACCTATTAAATCCGATTGATCGATGTCAAGTGATTCATGAAGCAGAAACAAACGAAACCGCTATTTCTTTTTCTACTGTTTCTGTTTAAAAGTTTACTTAAATTAAAACTCAAAAAATACATATCTCACCATATAACAATTTCTTACCTTTAGTTTTTTTTTTCAACGTTAAAAATCACATACTTTCTAGATGATATTTCTAGATTCAGAAATATATTCCAAATTATGATTCTAGAATAATCTAGAATGGATTAATACATTTTAGATTCCATATTAAGATATGTGTTTTTTGAAAAAAAAAAAAAGTCTAAATAGAGGAATTGAGTATAGATACATCTATTAAAGTCAGCCATTTACATGGATAAAGTCATACACAAGAATAAATAAAATAGTGTGTATAAACAAAGTCAATTGATTATAAAACTAATGTATACGCATGTAATTCCTAACATTTAGGTATACATTTGTATCATACTAGTACAATATGAAAATTATAATTTAGTTAGTATGTAGATCACATTATGTCTAAAATTGGTATAGGAAAATTATTATGTAATTTTACTTACACTAATTTTTATTATATAATGTAATTGATACGTAGTTGAGAGAATATGAAAGTAAAACATGACTATAAATTTAATACATTATATTTTTGATTAAAAAAAAAAGTTTAATATGTTGAATACATTTGTATTCCAAAACTTAGAATTTGGAATATTTTGAATTCTATGTTTGAAAATTTTTGTATTTTTAATTTTATGTTCTAAAATTTTATATTCTAAATTATATTTTCCAAAATATAAAAAATTAAATTCTAACATCTTGGATTGTACAGTTTAAAAGGTTACAAAATAGTACATAGTATAACTCAATTTGCAAAAAAAAAAAAAAAAAAAAAAAAAAAAAAAAAAAAAAATAAAAAAAAAAA
>Ga0099825_1000476_pt1 | contig 42405 bp, 25 predicted proteins | sample SiratroredBW_FD_76838 | JGI IMG/M metagenome (GOLD analysis project Ga0099825, IMG submission 76838) | Root nodule microbial communities of legume samples collected from California, USA - Siratro red BW | ecosystem: Host-associated > Plants > Roots > Nodule | place: USA: California | collected...
AACCAGAGGTTCAAGGGATCTAAACGACCTTTCGGTCTTTCAATAGTCCCTTCTTCGGACCAGTAGCCCTGCGACCTCGGGTATTCCAGCCGATATACAAAGTCCGGCGTTCTCCCCGTTATCAACTGTTCCCAGATACCACCGGCGGCATATATATATATATATATATATATATATTATGGGTATTTAGTATTTGGTATGCAAACATTCACTTGCCTTTATATTTGGTAGTCTATGCAAGTAGATGAATTTTATGACTTATTTACATAAAAACTTTAATCAAGAATCTAGACGTGAACACACTCATATTTCAATGACGAATTTAAATATTTGGTAATTGTATATTTGATAATGGTTATTTAATATATGATCTATATGCAGAATTGTGCATGCAAAAAGATACATTTGATGCCTAATGTGCATGCAAAAACATACAATGAGCAAAACTAAGGTCACAGCAAAATTGAATGTGAAAGTTTGAGAAGTGTTAGCCACCGTAAGCCCTGCACCTCCTATCTCGATTTCTTTATTTTTCTTTCTTTTTATCTTCCAAGTTCCTCATCTTTTTAAATTCTTTTTCTTTATTTTCTCCTCCTTCTATTTAATTAAAATTTTAAATAAAGTAAGTTTTTATTTAATTTTGTTTTATGTTTTTTTTCTTATTTAAACATCAATCTTGATAGGAACAGTTGAAAAAAATATTTTTTTTTCTCAACTAACTTAAGTAAGATTATATAAAAATTTAATTTTGTTTAGATAGCTTGTTATAAATCCTTAAAAAGTTAGATTAGTATCTCGGTTTAATATTGGAAGAACTGTGGTGAAAATCATCATCTCAAGTAAGGAAAACTAATTTTAATATTTCTATAGTATTTTAGGTTAGGAGATTTGGATGTAAAGTGGATGAAGTGATCACTAGTTTCAAAGTTTTATTATAAAAATATTATTAAATATATGTCATTTTGAAATTGTAGAGATTCTTGAATGATGCCAATTGTGAAATTTCTAAAGTATTTATATTGATTTTGATAGTTGATAGTTAAATCTTGTTTTCGACGTTGTAAAGGTTTTTGAAAATTATGATCTAGATTAAAAATACTATATGTGAATGGTGCAACGTGTATGAGAATAATGTTATATATTTAGAATAATATATGAATTGTGTTTGTTTGTGTATATTAGGTATAACACGTCTATGTTTTAATAGAAATCTTCTAGTTTCACTGATGATCTAAGTCATGTAGACTAAAATACCAAGTGGTGAGAAGTTGATGAAGAGTTCTTACACACCATTATTGGATGTTTGAACTTGCCTTGATCATTTTCCTTAGATTTGCTAGTAATATAAGGTTAAGTATTGGATTAGATGTTAGTCTCTAGTAGGAACATACTTAATGAATCTTCCAAAAAATGATAGGTTTATGTGTGACCTATATGTGTGATGTGATCTATGTGTGACCATATGTGTGATATAATCCATGTAAGGCCTTTATGTATGATGTTTGATATGAATATTTGAAAAGAATATATATTTGATATTGAAACTTTGTATGTTAGCTTTTAAAGGAATTTTTATAAATAACTAATATGATTTATTATTTTTGCATGTATTGAATATGTTATAAAAATTTATTTTCGTTAGTTTTATCCTTATTTTTTTTTTATGTTGGGAACTGCTATTATTTGTATGGAAAACTTTGCTTTGACAACCACAGCTGGCATACAACCAGATATTAACTGCTGACGTGGTTTAATTGTACACGTGGATAAACGAGACTTTTCTTTTTGAAGTACATTTAGGGTATTTTATTATGAAAGGGCATAATTAGATTTTAAGTATCTAAATTTAAGATTTGAAACCTGATAGGAGTCCAATACACCCATTTGCATAAGGGAGATTTTGTGTGAGAGTGATTGTGGTGGTGACAGTGGGAGACCATCGACAGTGGTGAGCGACGGTGGTGAGAGAATCGACGGTGGTCGAGAATCGACAGCGGCGACAACAGCTTCAGTGACAGCAGCGAATACGACTGCAGTGGCGGGGTGACAACAGTGGCGAGATTCAAAAGATCTGAGATTCAAACTCACTGCTTCTCAACCCTTGATGAAATATGCTGGGCAGCGTTTTAGATAAAACCTCATGTAAACCCTAGAAATGACTCTTAGTTTCAAGCTGGAATGTTTTTTACACGTCATTTATCTTGACCACATTAGCACCACATAAGGTTGTAAAGTGGGTGTATGACACCTGTGATTGTCAAAGTATAACTACTCTTGTTGTATTATATATATGAGCAAGTCTTGAAACGTTTTAAAGAACTTAAGGTCTATGTTAAATTTGTTTTCTTAGGATGAATGTATTTTATATGTCATATGTCTTTATAACCAATATTTTAATATACCGTATACTTGATATATATAGACTCAAATAGATTACATATTTTTGAAATGTTAAAAAAAAAATTAATGATAATTGATGATCTTCCCCAAGTTTTAAAATGATGAAAGGATTTGAATGCACAAGACAAGAAGAAGGGACAAGTGTATCGTACCACTGCCATAGGACCCCTCCAAGTTTTGCCCAACAAAGACCAATCTCCATCCATTTTCGTACAACTATTAATTGTCAACAAGTTAATGCACCTATCTGTGACCAAAATGTGCAAGCAAAATATATGGCTCTAATTGCTGCATATTGGGGACACTATACCCCACCTTATGTTCATTTTCTGTGACTACAAAACAGAGTAACATGTGGGTGTCACCTCCTTGTTCGATATATAACTAAATCCTTCTAGATCTTAGAATAATCTAATTTTTATTGATATTGTTATACTCAATAATAGACTAATTTAGATGGTTTTAAATTCCAGGTAGCAACCTTAATGTATAGGTTTTTCTGCTCCTAATAATATTAATAATTGCAGTTATAAGGCCACACTTTCTCATAATCTTTTGCAATATTAAATATTGTTAAGCTGCAACTTCTAAGTTGGTTGACTTTTATAATGTTTTTCTTAGTTATATTGGTTTGTTTTTCACCGTAGTGGAAAAGAGATTTATACAGTTAACATATAAGTTATTTTCTCACATCAAATAAGTAAAAAGTTAATTAGATAAATTTAAACACAAGTGTATTCATTTCTATACTCTGATAACCCTTTTAAGGGTAAATTTGTACATGATGAAGATTTCAAGATTTATATTTCTAATTTATAAATAGAGTTAATAATTTATTTAGGATTTCACAACAATTATCAATTACTTATATATATAATTTAGTAAGAGGAATCAATTAACTACTAACTTATTTAACTAGTTTATTTGATTAACTTACAAATTAGTTAATCAATATAAAGAAAATGTATGTAAAAAAATTAATTTAACTTATATTCTAATACAGAAACTTCTAGCTTATATTCTCTTTCTTTTGAAATGGTCCTTTTGAAATGGTCTTTGTCTGGGACCATCACAAGAAACATGTGCCTTAAGAATATGGAAAAAACAAGCCCTAAATCTAATGAAATCCCACCCAACAGAAAATTCCTCATCTCCCCACCTCTCTCTCATAAATGAAGCATATTCTTTTTTTTTTTTTCTTTTTGCCAATGCAAAGAATGCAATACTAGCTATAACCATTCTTTATATGATGACAAGAGAGGCAAAAAAATTCAGAACCCAAGTGAGATTCCCTTTCTCTTGGTGAACCTTATGATATTGGTCTTTCTCAAATAAACATCAAAATAGAATAATTCATATTCATTACCTAATGGTTTTTTGAGGGTAAAATTGGAATGAGACAACATAGATAGAATGAAGAAAGGTGAAGAGGAGAGGAGACTGAGGAGTGCAGTGAGTAATGAAGAAAGAAAGAAAGGAAATTATTTTTTATAAATTTTATTTTTGAAAAAGAGGGGACATATCAAATTTTTCTTTTTGACTTTTCAAAAATTAAAATGGTTAAAGTGGTCACCGCACATAACAAACAAAAGAGGGTGAGATATAAAGTTTCCTACACGAAATTATGCGGTTCCACAAGAGACTAGAAAACGAAAGTTCTTGTTAAATTCAAAAGCATATGAAATATTTCTTTATGGAGAGAGAGAGAGGGAAAAAATAATGCCAGAAAAAGAAGAACCAAACAAAAAAGTAATACAAAGAAATAATTTCGACATTATCATAAGTATATGAATCATGATACATGGGTCCAAAATTTCCAATTGACATTAAAAAAAGTTGGATTTGCTTTAGAGGAGTTGTATTTAGTGAGGTGTCGTTTTCAATTGATTATATCTGTTTTATTAAAGATGATTTTGCTTAGACAGATAGAAAGTACTTGGTGATGGATGATTCTGCAATAATAACAAATGCAACATTGTAATTATAGAATTTGAGTTATGATAATAGAGATGAATGAGTGATAGTATAATAAACATAAATGTAGAAGAAAAAGGGGTTGGCTAATGGTCCTTTTCACACTTATGTGGTGGTTACCAAAAATAAAATATTAGCAGCAATCACAAGGCATTACTTTTTTGTTTTTCCATTGATGCATGCATCCTATATCTTTTTATTAGGTGTTGTTTTCACAGAAAGATATGTCAATTATAGATATCATATGAGAGAGAGAAAGGGTAAGAAGAGGTGGGAATTACATGATGAAACCAAAGACAAAAAAAATAAGCCAAAATTATAAACCTGAAAAACAAAATCATACCACACACCAAATCTTAGATCAAGTTGCAAAAGGGCCACCTGAAACAGCAGAGCAAAATATTGATGTAAAATCAATGATAAGTGCATGTGTGTATCACTGGAGATGAACCTGGGGACCATTAAAAAGTGTTGCATGGAGCAGTATAAAGAAGGATTATACCTTCTAATTGACTCATTCTGTGTTTTGTTTAACAAAACAATGACCAGAGGTGGAAAAAAATATGATAGTTATCTACCCTCAATCCTCAAATGATTATGATTATTATCAGGGTCAATTCCTATGAAATAGCCCTCTTATCTATGTATATATCTATCTATATCTTTGACAATTATGGATCAAGACATCGTTATGATTTTGGAGCTTCACCAGGTCAAGACAAAACCGAAATGTCTTTTCAAACAAAGAGGGTCGATGTGTTGCTAGTTTCCTTAATGGCATCACAGGAATATATCCATCCTATGAGGAAAAAAAGATGTACATCCAGTCTTTTTGAGCTCTCTCCTTTACTCTCTACTACTAAATCTCATACAAAGAATTATGATTCTAATTTTTCGAATGGATATTAGACTTTTCAATAGTTTATTATTAATTATTTTCTATATAATTTAATTTTGTAAGATTCAATTAGATTTAAAATTCATGACAAAATTATTGAATCTATGTCACCTTAAATACAAGTCTAGGAGTCTCGAGATGTAAGAGAATATGAGGAAATGTGCTGTTTTATGTCGTTAAGTTTAGAATCCATGAGAAAAGTAAAAGCTCTCAAGTCCAGTCAAGTCCAGTACAATGGATTCATGAGTCTTAAACCTTAACATAAGCATCAAGTACCCTTTCTTCCAAAAACAATATGAAATTAAAACACAAACAAATATCTCAAATGAGAAGAAAGAAACCTAGTGATGAAGGGCCATGTGAAATACAACAAGCATACCAATAATTCTATAGCTCAACAGTTGCTAGAGAGCTGAATGATTGCGCAGGAGACAAACAATCAAACAATATTTACCCCTAGATTTGGTTGATGGAAAACCATCATAATATAATATATGCAACTTAATTATAAGCCGTGTAATCACAATTGATTTTGTTGGAAAACTAAATATAGGTATAGTAATTAAGTAACCCTAAAAAATGGTGAAAACAATAAATAATGATTGAAACTATGCTGTGGTGGTGTTAACACTGGTTGTGCTGGTTGTTGAAGAAGGTAAACCAGCACTAGAACCAGCATCAGCACCAACCCTAGATTCACTGTTGCCGCTCACAGGAGCAACTACACTACTATCACTCACCGTAGAAACTTTCGTGGTGGTCCTCTTTCGCTTCTTCTTCTCGTAGGGGACCCCTCGTGCTTTGGCTTGGCTCTCCTTCACTTCCTTGAGGTAAATCATCACAGCTTTGGCACCGAAGGGATTGGACTCGGGGCGGCCACCGTTTTCTTCGTACGCCGCCCTGAGACGTCCGATGAGGGCATCGAGACTGCCCCAGGCTTGCTTGAGAGGGCAAGGGCAAGGTGCAGGAGGGTTGGGGTGGCCGAAATGCGGACATGTGGAGGTGTGGACCTTGGTTTTGCCGAACTGGTCCAGGTACTTCAAGAATTCAATGACGTGTGCTCCACTGCACCGTGCTAGCGTCAATGGGGGCTTGTGGTTGTGCAGGTACTGGAAGAAGGTGTTCCAGTCTCGGCGCTTCTGGGACTCGTAGCGGCTTGGTGGTGGTGCAGGTGATGATGATGCTTGAGGTTGGGGTGGAGCTGGGGAAGCTGATGATGATGATGATGGTGGAGGAGGTTCTGTGGTGGAGGGTTGGTGGGGTTGTGCTTCTCGTGATGATGAGTCCATGATGAAGAGAGGGAAGTTGGTTGAGTTTAGGTGCGTGTGTGTGCTCTGTGGTGTGGTATGATGAGTGAAGAGTGTTGTGTTTTCTGGTTGTGTTGGATTGGGGAAGTGAGGTTTAGTTGAGTGTGGATTTTGGTTTTGTTTTGGTGTATGGGGAAGTGGAAGAAAGGAGTTTTGGTTTTGGTGAGTGTGGATGAATGAGAGTGTGATGAGGGTTTGAGGTTGATGTTTTCATGGGAAAGAATTTCTGGCTTTTGTTTTCTTTTTCATGAGTAAGAAAGAAAAGACAGAGAGAGAGAGAGAGAGGAGAAAAAGGGTAAAGGGAGTATTAAATTGATTGTTTTGGTCTTTGGAGTCAGAGACAAAAAAAACCATAGAAATAACAATAGTAATATATATTAAATTTGGACAATAAATAACAATATTTATCAATGATAAAAAAATACCATAGATTGATTTTTATTTGTTCAGTAAAAAGAATAACAAATAACTTTACGTTAAAAAATTTGTATTGACCAGTTGTGAATATCGTTTTGCCATTTTTACCGAGGCTATTGATTTTTTGTTCTTTGATTTGTTTTTGCTTCAAGCTAATTTTATGATTTATTTAGAATAGACACTTGACCCATTCATTAACACTATAGTCCAATAAATGTAATCTGTTTTTTAAACAATGTTAAAAGTTATAGTGAGCTGAAAGGCTAAATCATCGACCAATGTTTTTGTAAGAATTTTTTAACACAAGAAAGACAATGAAAAAAAAAATCTAATGGGACACGTTAATGAAAATAAAAAATAATAAGTTAAAGATTTATGAGTCTAAATCAAATCTTACATAGAGTAACTTCTTCAACAAATATGACATAAGTTATTTCTTGAAATTTAGAGTAAAAAAATGTTATTTTATATTTTTTATGTAATAAAATAAACTTTTTAAATTAAGCAATTGTAAAGAGTGTTTTTATTTTATGCGCTTCTCCCTTCCCCAGATGCATATTGAATGCCAATCCCACTTACTGATGATTGAGATCTAATGTGATAACGGTTCTTTAATTTCAATCACAGTTCATATTACCAAAGGTTTTATTCTATTGATGTTCGTTAATTGTATGGTTTTATTCCCACAACTAACACATACATTTACCAAATCAAAGTCACTTATTTTATGATAATGGAACAAATTTTACAACTTGTAAATTAGTATTTGTGTGATGTGTGGATAAATTTGAATATTTGCAATTTACTAATGCAAGTTTGAAAGCAAAACATGATATCTGCATATCAGAAGTCTCATATAACTTTGCCTTAGAATAGTTGAAAAATCATGTAAGGATGTTTGATTTTGATATTCTGTTTTCTTATATTTATATGAAAATAGTTGTGTAACTATAGTTTCTTGTGCAAATATAAGTATGACTAGCCGAAATATTTAACTTCGGCTACCCTAATCCTAACTAGCTCGTCGTGATCAGTAAATTCAAAATATCATAGTTAACTACTATACAAATTAAGTTTACTTTTTACTTTAGTCTAAATGTTGTTTAAAAAATGTTCCTGAATAATTATTCACAGAAGTAATGGTATTGGTAAAACCCTCAGTAGTATAAAGTTTCAATTACATTTTGATCCTCTTTCTTAGAATTCAACCAACAACCTCTTTCCAATTTAGGGCAGGATTCAATTTTTGGGAGGAGGTTTAGCAACGATTTAATTATACGACAGATGCCATATGTGACTAATTCCTAAACACAAAAGTTTGTAGTAAATAAACAACATAACATTAATCACAGGAGACAACAGAAAGTGCTACACGTAGGTCATTAGACGTCCCACATATATACATTCTGTAAGTTTGAATATCTTGTTGAGAAACACTACCACTACGAGCTGCATAGTGATTACCACTCACTTTATCACGCAGCGAAAAAATAATCTCCCGGACGATTGGTTCATGGCCATTGAGAAGGTTTCCCATGCTCAAAACTTTTCTCCAAGATTGGTTAGCAGTAGGAGGTACAAACATTTTTGACAGCACTTCCCTCTCATGGTCCCTTACTTCTTGTTTCTTGTCAAACTCCTACGTAAAGATAGCACGAAAGATAGTGGAAATGCATGTCAGTTCAATGCTAAGAAAGATTGGAATGTTACCCAAATCAACAAGGGAGCATCTCACCTTTTCATCAATGTCCTCTGTGAAACCCATTGCCGTTGTTTGAATATAAAAATTGTAGTAATCGCTGAAAATTTCTCTGGAGAGGCGTGGTGCTTTTAAAAGCTTGCGATGAAGGGAAGCTGCAAGAGTCAGTAACTTCTCAACTCGTTCAAGAGGACCAGTTAGTCGTCTTAAGTCTTCAATATTCTCACTATCTCCAGACAAGCGATTTACTGCAACAACATGTAAATGTATTAAAAATTATTCTTTTCGAATGAAGAGAAAAATAAATAGATACCTTGCAAAGGCCTCAAAGCAGATGCCATTGTAAGATAAAGTTGCTGCATCTCAGTCTCGATCTGTTTCAGTTCTCCGTAACTAGTCTGATTTAGTGTGTCGGCAGCTGCTCTAAAGGCAGTACACACCATTTGCTCAAGCAATTCATGTGGTCGTAGAGTTTCAAGGTAATGAAGCACCTGGAAAATTGAGAGTATAAAAATTATAGCACACAATATACACAGTGAACAGCATATCTCAAGCAATCTAGTAATCTATTTCTTCTTTACATGAATAAACAGTAGCACTTTCGTTTGAAAAAAAAAAACTAATTTGATTATTTGATCACGAGAAAATGTTACTAGAGAACAATAATAATTTAAACTTTCATCCGTCTTTCATGCATGGCCCTCAATTCACCAAATAACCCTAGTTCAAGGCTTTAGCTATGTTAACACTTTTCCCATAAAACCACACATTTTCCTTGGTACTTTATTCACTTATCTGTGCCCAAGGGCATCCAGTTAACCCACTAGGACCTGCATTCCAAACTAAATTTTCTTGTATAAATATGGATGAAACACATCAACTTTAATTGCAATGACCCAGCAAATCAGATAAAGATACATGTATTGTATATTTTATTATAACTTTAAAACATAATATATATTCAAAGCTATTTATTTATATCAAATTTTAATTATACAAAAAATAAACATCTATCCTATGCAAAGTACAAGCAAAAGTACAAGTTATTAATCCCATTTCGCTCTGTCACAAAAGCTACCTGAAAATGATGCCACTGACTCGTGAAACCCTTTGTTGTAGACCTTTTCCCGTTACCCAAAAGAACATAGTAAAATAATTGAATTCAAAAAGAAAAAACAAAGACGAGAAAATTTGTTGCAAATTCTTGCTTTTTGCTTTGACCTTAGAAAGAACCCAAAAGAGAAGCTATATACAAATACGACATGAAGGCTTTTCCAAACATAAATGTTTGGAGCATTTTTCAAACTTGCGTTGATGGAAAGGTCTACAACAAAAGTCATTTACCTTTTATGAGGGTACATGGAAATGTATCAAAGCAAAGAAAGAGACATGCATTTGGATTTTATTAACTTGGAAAAAAACTTATGACCGAGTGCCAAGAGTAAGAGAAGTGTTGTCGAAGACAGTGGAAAAAAAGAGTTCATAAGGCTCACTTTTAGACTATGCAAGACATGTATCGTAAAGTAACTACTCGTGTGATAATTCCAATAAGTAAGACTAAAAATTTTCCTGCAAGGATATGCTTGCTTACATCAAAAAAGCTCAATCTTGAATCCTTTCTTGTTCAAAGTGGTTCTGGATGTGTTTACTAGGGACATACTTTTTGCGGAAGATATAGTTATGACAAGGAATCAAAGGAAGTTAACTATAAACTAGAACTCCGAATATATATTTCGGAATCAGAAGGTTTTAACTAGAATAAGGGTAAGATGGAATATATATTACCTATAGCAAAAAATAAGAGGAAGATGACTTGAAAGTAAAATGAGATAATATGTCATATCACAAGTTTCTAAATATACCAGGGATCAATATTATAAAATGATGAACTTAATGACGATGTCACACATCGGACACAAACTGAAGGGTTACAATGGAGAAGGCATGCATTCATTATTTGTGATCACATACAACCTAGTAAACAAAAAAAGGTTATGATATTTTTATGCAGTCAACCATATTCTCTGATAATAAATGTCGGTTAAAGTGAAAAGAAAAAAAATGTGGGAGTAACAAATGAGAATGTTAATATGGATGTGTGACTAATGACCACAAGAAAGGATAGGGATACAACATGAATATATACAAAGAGATATTGGGGTGATACCGGTTGAGAAAAAGATGATACAAAATTGGTTAAGGTGATTCGAACAAGTGAACTTTTATTGAAGGATTTATTTTCTAATGAAATTTTTCTGCTTGCTGACTAGAAGACCAGCATCCTCTCAGCTGAAATAATTTTTATGCCCGTTTATTTCTACCAATGTCCGTAGAGGTATATCAAATGACACAGGAGCATGAGACACAAATCAACTGGGACTCTGACATGGCACTCCTATTCAAAACTGAAGCACACCTCTCATTAAACTGGATTTTAGGATTTAGATGCTGCGTCAAATTGACTTAAATTTCAAGTTTTGACCATCCCTTAGCGGATCATCATATTTAGCTGTCATTAAAAGCACAACAGGTTTCATATTCACGTCAGAAACAAAAAGGGGGAAACGATTACTTAAATATCAAGATAACATCTATAAGGCTATTAGGGCACAGCTCCTATTATCATTAAGATCCTCCTCATAGATCCCCTAAAATGAGAAAACACCAAGTTTAAATGGCTCAGCTCTCCCATCAATATGAGAAACCAAGTAACAAAAATAATGTTATTCTAGTATAAATTACCAGGTGGCCAAAAATCTGTATAACAATAGCAAAAGCAAAACAAATTCAAACTTTCTAGAAAAATACTTACTTTTTCTCCTTCCCTATTCGGATCGAGAAGAGGCTTCTGTTCAGAAGCAGGAAGAGCAGGTGCACTGTTCCAAAGCTTTCTCCATAAATTTCCATGCTCAGACATTCTCTTTGAAAGCTTCCCTCGTGGAGGCCAACTATCTTTTAACTTTTTAATGTCAAGAGCACTGGATGATGATGATTTACTTTCCTCAGGGTCATCATAGTCTTCCCAATCCCCAGGTGAATGCCACCGAATAAAATCTTCAAAGATAGCATCTGGATTTGCCGCCTTAAATGCTGACATATCTAGTAACAAAGCCATTATTGGTCTGTCACATCATATATCCATATATTGAAGAATCTTTGCATGAAAAAAGTTCAGTATATACACATACACACACATACAGTTCCATTTGGATCAGAGTAAACTGAACTAGCACTACCAAGCATATTTAGAGTCAATTCTACGGGATTGAGTTAGATCCAAACCCAGATTCTAAGAGTATGGTATTGTGAACATAACCTCATGAGTGAAAAATTAGATTAATGAAAACATCATTCCATTATATTGATGAGGCATGTACATCAAATTAGAAAGCATGGTGCATATGATCGTCTAGTAAATGTGTGATTATACATTTAAATTATTTTTTAACATCACATGCATCTGCTTCAGAAATCAGAATTAACTGTATTCTTTTAGAAAACAAAGAGGAACTTGAGACATGGTCAATAACTACCTAGTGTTATTACAAACATATATGTTATTACCTATCCATTATCAACAAAAATACATGTAATTATTACCTGAAGTTAAGATATCCTTTTCCAGCTGAGCAGAGAAATTCTGAAAATGAAAAGGAATTGCTAAGTAATGATGTAATATATGAAATAGAAGTGTGGAACATACATCACTCCTGCTGCATTCCATTTTTTCAGTTCTAGATTTGCAAGAAGAAATATGCATAAATTAATCCGATGATAATGAAGCTTCAAAAAGATTGAGGAAGGAGATAAATATTTGGTGTTTGGATTTTTTCTTGTGCAACTTTCAGAGTTGCCTCTGGAAAGAATAAGAAAAGCCTTAAAAATAATCTGTTAGGTACTTAGGTATTATGGGATGTCTAAGTCCCACAACAAATAATATGAGACATTTGGTGGAGTATTTAAGTATTTGGTTCTCCCATTTTAATAGTTAGCTTTTGAGGATGAGTTCCTCAAGTATTTGGTTGCATATCAAAATCCCAAGCCCAACTAGACATCACCATGTCACAATATTGTTTCTGTAATTCATATCTTAATTTTACACATCTCAGTTCCCCGAATATTTTATACAACCATCAATTTCTATGTGTAACAAATTCTAAAGCTTGGTCTTTTCACTTTACTTAATCAACCACCTGTAACAGGATTTAGCTATCCAAAAAGAATTTTTCAACATCTCACTTCACATATAGAATATGGGACAATTTTAATATCAAACGAACATATCAGGGTCAAGATAGGGAGTGATAGATATCAGCCTTCTTCTAGAAAAGTGATACTGTACTTTAAGCAACAATGTATACAACTAAGAGGCTATACTCCTCAACTTATACTGCTACACCACTCAAATCCTTACATATAACCTCAATTAATTGTTCAATGTATCTTGTTTCTCATTTACCCCTATGTGAAATGCAAACGAGATCTATGTGGTCTAAGGCTCTAAGCTTTTATAGCACATGATTGCTATTATTATATGCATTGTATGCGTTTTAGCTTACGAATGAATCACCAAAGGCTTCAACAGCCTTAAGCCTCTCCTCATGCATGTCTTCTGTCATAAGTGGTGCTTCCTGTAGCATAGCAAAAATAAAGACATTATATTCTTCAAAAATTGGTGAACTAATATGACATAATGACAATGCCAAATATTATTTGGATACAAGAACAACCTGTGTGTATGGGGCATGCATACTTTGATGTGACTTGAGTAGCATCATAGAATCAACAATACCAGCAGAACCTCTCCTGGTCAAGTCTGAAGTTTCTTTGTCATTTGACAGCTGCACATCTTTGAGCTTTCTGCTAACATTATATTTTTTTCCACAACAACATAAATCATTAGTAGTTAAAAAAATGCAGCATTAACATAGAACTGGACAGCATTTGTGCTAGAAAAATACTTGAAACATTTCCAAGGATATTATAGTATACAATTGTGCTTGAAGTAAATCCATAATTATTCTTAATAACAGATATTTGTCACAGAAAAAGCAGTTGTGAAGTTGTGTTTTCACTACCCAGTAGTTGGCCAGTAGCAGAGTGTGCACGCACACACAACCAAAGAGGAGCCCAGAAAAGAAATTGAAGACAGACCATCTGATCCCCCCAGGTCAAAGCCAAACTGGTCTTGGAGTGAAAGATTCTAAAACCCGAATATCACTAAAGGCAGACAATTAAATGTGAACTAACTAAAAATAGTATAAAAGGAAAATGATATATTATGTGTCATCCATCAGTCAGCCTAAACCAATTAGAGTCCAAAACCAGCCCAGATTACAGAACGAGCTACTTGATAAAATGAACATAGGTTTAAAATCACTGGTTTTTTAAGCAAAAGAGATCCTCCCTCCTTTTTTCAGGGAACATCAAGGTTGCTGAATTTTTCATCTATCTATGCCAGCAGAATAAAGAATTCACAAGGATCTAAATTAGTTACAGTAGCCATTTTTTCTCATCACTTGGCAAGACCAGAGAATGTTTTAATGCCCAATAAATAAAAACTAAACCTCTCTCTATTCCCCTATTATAATATAGAGGAAGAAATCAACTTCTAAAAATCAAACAAGAAAAGGAACACAGGATCCCCTTATGTAACCAATATACTCCAGTTACATAAAAATAAACAAATATGGATATGCACATATAGAAACTTTAAAAATTAATTTAACTAAGACCAGTAATAAGTGGTGACAAAAAAGTATGGAGGAAATGACTATAAGAGAGTGAGCTGTTTATATAAGCAGTCAGAAGATAGATACAGACAATAACAACCGAGCAGGCTCTCACTTGCTAAGTTCACCTGTCAACTTTCCCAGAAAAATCATCACTGGGTGTCTGCATACTCAACGAGTCATCCCCAACTACACTTTCATCCTGTGATTCAATTAAGACTAATTAACACCAGTGAAAAAAAATACTGTAAAGAGAATAGAGTGCAGTAATACAACAATTGATCTAACAACCAAAACCAAGAGGGAAAAAACCGGTCTGTGACCTCACTCATGGAATCTATTTGATCCAAACTTCCAATACAGTCTTGATAGTCTTCATTCAGCTGGCACTTCCTCTCAATGCATATTGCAAGCTAAATTACAAAGCAGAAAATTTATCAATTTTACCAATATGCGCTATATAATACATAAAGACCAAAACATCTGAGCTCACTGAAATATTTCTAGCTTTTCTTATAATAACTTATCTAGGGGTACAACTCCACAACAACAAAAGCTTTATCTCTCTAGGCAAGGTCAGTAACATGAATCACACGACACCAACTATGCCCAAGGCGTTGAGGGTGCATGAGAGGAGGAGGGAAAAGGGTGACCTATATTTGGAGGTAGTTATCATTGTCACATGTGAGCCTTGTGGAATGGGTGTTTTTAGAAAAGTGGCAGACATGTAGAAGAGTACATAGTATCTTCATATTCGTGAATAGGAATTGAGAGGTGACTCCCTTTGAGAGATCTGCAGCGGCATTTTTGTGATAATACCGCTGGCTTGTTTATCTCTACTTCTGTTCTGCATTTTTGTTTCTATTTTGTAACAAAGTACATATAACGTTATCAACAACTATACTTGTGCAACCAATACACTAACAAAATTAAGAGAAAAGTCATCAGAACTGAAAGAAAGACTGAGTCAAGAATTTTTTGTTTTCGATAAAAAGTGGGCTTAGAATGTTCTGGAAAAAAAAAATAATGTTTAACATAAATTTTCACATAAAATATACAAAGCAAACAAGCACACAGTGAGTAGATTTCAGTAAAGATTCTTAATAGATAAAAATAAATTACCATCTGAAGTTTCTGGTGAATCAAACAAGTGGACAGGTCAATTGATCCATTAGTTGGCATCCTGGGCAATAGTTGTGACTCCTCCCAACACCACCTAACCTCCCGAACAAACTCTATCCACAGCACAGCAATAGCTGACAGAGACCAAAATTGGGTAATACAAATGAATAATATACATATAAGTACAAATGAGATATCTCGAAAAATAAATTCTTAATAGATGAACAAGTTATTCCTACTCTCTTAATTAGGTTTAGGTTATACAAACCACAATTACTATTGGCAAATACCTCGTATATTGCAGTTGCCAAACCATAGAGAATGTAAGCAAAATTGTGCAAAGAGTGAACCAAGAGGTGCGCCTTTTATAGCTCGAGAACTCTTCGGTCCACTATCAGCAAAATCTGAGAATTGTACACCTGCAGACATTACATCACTGATCAACATCAAATTTAACTCTACATTGGAGGCCATTTCTTCATTCAGTGTCCCAAAGTAGCTTGCTTTTAGCAGACTCATTGATGATAGATTGGATGTAGATACAGAATCTAATGGACCAAGCCTAACTTAATTCCAACAACTATCTTAGGAGGGGGAGGATTAATCAATTCTGGTAAGGAGTACTATCCTAATATTCCTATCTATTGAGGAACATCTTAATACACACGTTGATGCCCAAGAGTAGACAGCTATAGTCTGAAGTTTGTTGAATGACACGCCTATGAGAAGCCAGATATCTTACAAGATGGGTTTTGATACCATATTAGAAAAAGATTGTGCCTAAATCAATCCAAAAAGAAAACTCAGTAGAAGACAGACCAAGTTTAATAAGTAGGCCGCTCATTTTAAAAATTGATGAATTAACAACAGCATAAGTACTTGAGTATTTACCCAAAATGGAAGACAAAATAAAGGACGAAGAACTACATACCCTCAACATACCTAACTACTGTGGGACATTTTAATACACCCCTCCATGCCCAAAACTAAAACAGCTATAGCATGAAGCTTGTAGGATGACACATCTATGAGAAGTCCAATAGCATGGCAAAATAGGTTTTGATACCATATTAGAAAAGACTTCCAAAAGCAATCCCAAAAGCAAACTCAGAAAAAGACTGACCAAGTCTTATAAGAAGAAGGCGGGCTGATGGTCAAGTTTTAACAATTGATGAAATAACAACAGCATAAGTACTTGTGTATTTACCCAAAATGGAAGGCAAATGAAGGAGGAAGAGCTACATACCATCAATAAACAATTCTTTCAGCACACGATCTCTAACAGTTGGTGAAGGTATAACCATTGCCGATTTTATATTATCAGAACCTGGATTTTCAACTGCAAAGGGGCAGAAAAAGGGAAAATACTGAACCATATGCCAAAATGTGCTACCAACTTTGAAACACAATCCTGCATGAATAAGTGAACTATACCATAGAATGCACCAAAACAAATTCGAACCTGAAACAAAATCTTCCATAAATTGTGCCTCAAATGACATTTGCAATGCATCAACCAAAAGACGCAACTCAGAAGCGAATCCAACTGGATTCCCACTGGAACCTTCAAGTCTGTACATAAAAGATAATACCACAATATTAAATTTTACTAATTATTTAAAAGCACAAGAACTCAATATTTCACAAAGTTTTAAAAGTAATTGACCTAAAATAAATAACAAATTACATCTATCTATTACATATTGCTAGTAGGGATGGAAATAGGTTAAAGCTTGAGTAGCCCTGGGCTTGACATTCTTTAAAAAATAAAGTATGAATCTGGCCTATTACCTGTTATAGGCCTTTTTTTAAGGGTCGAGCTAGACTTGCATGAAAGTCTGGCCTGACCTATAAGCCTGTTTAAAACTGTTTTTTCTTTTAAAGCTTTTAAAAGGCTAGTGAAATTATTGTATTATTAGCCTAAATAGACTCATTAATAATTTCAATTTTCACATATTATTATGTAGTACATGTATAGTTGACTTTGTTATGTATAGTTATCTATATACATTACAATTTAGAAGTCTACTTTTTTATAAGGTCCTTAAAATAAAGTATAAATTAATCTTCCAATAGTCTTATGAGTTTGACCTTTTATGGAGTAGGTCACCATGTTTAATAATTAAAATTTTTTATATGATTTTAATACATATAAAAAATTTACCATAATAATAATACCAACAAAAAATTATTATTCATATTTACTTAAAAAGGTTGACTAATTAGGCCTAAAAAGCCTTTTTTGTAAAAGCCTAACTCTGAAGTATACCATAAGATTCGTAAGTGTTATAAGCATGCTGAAGAAAAGGAAAATTCTGGCCAGTTGTAAATTAACCGGTGATTCGAACCACATTGAACTTGAATATTATTTATTAAACACTTTGAGCAACAGATATTAATTAATAAAACAAGCAGCAATTGTTCATGAGAAATTCGTTTTCTGTTACACAAATAAACAACTTCAAATTTGGAGTCAACCTTAGAGAGATCAACCACTTCTCAGCTTCATGAGGTGAAGCATTTTCCAGTTCAGCCATTTCCATAGAACTTTCAACCATCTTCTCCGACCATATTGCAATCAGTTCAAAACCTGCATGAAGCCTAAGATTAAATCAAATGGAACTGGCATTGACATCAGATCAGAGAGCTTCATGAAAATAATGAAACTTGGAGAGGTTTTATTATTCAAAAAGACAAAATATAGAATAAAAGCACCCAAAAACAATCCGTAGTCACCAAACAAACTTCTCTAAGGGACAAATGCAAATTGACAGGAAAAAGAGTAAGAAAAACTATTCAAATATGCTGAAAAAACCATGCAAATGGACCAGAAAATATGTAAATGAGTATGGGCAAGAACAAATAAATGGAAAAACCCATGCAAATAGGGAAAAAAACGAATGAGAAAAAAAATTTAAATGAACAGAAGAGAAAATTTAGTCAGAAACTTATTCAATGGGTGAAAAGATGGACAGAGAAAAAAAAAAGATGCAAAAAGTGATAGGAAAAAAACCACAGAAATGGATGTCAAAAAATTTAAATAAGCAGGACAATGTGCAAAAAAGAACATGTAAATAGGTGAAAATGCTAAACAAGAAAGAAAATCCTCTTTTATACACACACAGAGAGTCAGAATGTAGAATATAGACTAATAAAATATCTATTTGAAATATTTTTTTTTTTTATTCCATAGACTCTAAATAATATAGCATTAATTATTATTATATTATATTTATGTCATATATTACTTTCACATATTATAATATAAAAAAAATATTATTAAATATATGAAAATATTATACAATATTAACTGTATCAAGTCTATATTATAATATGAATATATTATTGTATATATATTATTACTATAATCATGATAATAATAATAATAATTATCATCATTGAGGATAGATAAGTTACTATAAAGTAAATCTAAACAAGTCAAGCTCCATCCTCACCTTTTATCTTCATAAATATTATAATATAGTAATGGTGGCAGCAATAGTATAGTGATAAAAAGTAAAGAATAGTATAAAAGCAAATTATATATTATGGTTTGGTAAGAGAAAGTAGGTAGGAGAAAAAATCATTGCAGATACTCTTACAGTTTAGGGTTTATGGTTTGTAAGGTGATAATTATCCAATTTATAAGTGCTATTTAGGACATATTTTTAGTCTATACAGATTCTGTTTAAGGCATATTTATGGTATATATTGAATCTCTGAAAATCCCAGGTGTTTCGGCACTATAGTCCTATATGTAATTCTTTGCACATGGAAGAATCATTAAACAGTAAAACCCTTTTTGTGAATGTGTAAGTATCAAACTTCACTAAATACCTCTAATGAAAGCATCCAATAAAGAAGCCATAGCTATTTATACCTACAAGACCCTATAACCTAGAATTTACCTTTAACAGGATCTTCTGCAGAATACCACTCACTCCAAGAACAATCATCATCCCACTGCATCCCATTGGACATTTCATCAGTATTATTTTCTCCAGATTTGCTAATTTTGGAAACTTTCATACTGTCTTCATCATAGGGAAGTGTTCTGAATGTCAGCTTCATTTCAAATCGGACTTTGAAATTATGAACAGACAGATCCAATGTGGAGTAGGCCTTCAGTAGCAAATGGAAATTAATCATTACAAGTGAAAGATAGAAGAACAGTGCAGACATGAAGTCAAAAGTTTACATAGAACTGCTGGCTATAAGACAAATGAATGGAGGTTATTATGTATGCGAAGTGTTCAATCAAAATATTTTGTGAAGTAAGCCAGAATATGTAAATGAAAAACAAAAAAAAGAACAAATCACACATAATTTTCTCAGAAAGGTCAAAGAATTGCCAATTCTTTCGTCCAAATATTAATGAAGAAAAACATCGCTTTAGAAAACTGTTGGATAGAAACAAAGCTTATGTGCAATACCATAGGTATTTTTATGTTGTTCTCCAATCAGAGTTTCATCTCGGTAATCCATGCTGACCTTTAATGCATGCACAGGTTACTAAACTGGAATTCCAATTTTGATTGAATACTGAAAGCACCTATGGTATTTCTCCTAAGTTGTGTGTATTTTCTTATCCTTCTTACTGAATGATTATTCATTCAAATAACCAATCACTTATTTCAATTCACAATATCCATCCCCTTAGGGAAGAGGTTAGACTAAATGGTAAACCACTTGTACCAGAGCACTAAATACATCTGCGTCAATTTCAAATAAGAGAGCAAAGTATAGAAGCACAAAGCAGGAAGGGAATGTCAAATTAAAAATGAAAGTGTTCCAACTTCGCAAATCATATAGATATTAAATTGAAGATGGGAGAGAAACTCACAAACTTAGATACAAATAACTCGTACAACCCCTCCAAATGCATGAGTTTTATTGGAACCTGACTACCAATTCGATCTGCTTCGAATCTTCTAGTAAATACAGTGCCCATGCTCTGAATTCCAATATAAGCTTTCCGAGATGGATCATGAACTGGAACAAATGCTGGGCATAAACTATGAAACCAACGTCATGAGAAAGCAGATCTCCACTTTAAATTACCTAAACTAAACTGGATATTTAACAAACTCTCTTTAACTTCTATACTAAAAAACGAGAGACAATACATACCCAAATATTAATGTGAAACAAGCTGAATAGTTATCACATGCAAATATCATACATAAAAATGCAATATAAATATGGCATGCACATAAGTTATTCTAAAGTTTCACTACTCACTAGGTGTTAAAGAGCAATGAACACTGATTACCTCGAACAATTAGACAAAGCAATTGCAACAGCACTCAAGAGCTTGCTAGCCTCTGGAGCATCAAGAACCACACCACTTGCACTCTGAGGAGCAATTACCTAGTGAAATACATGTAAAGTAGTGTTTCCTTATCCTTAGTAGAACCATTAAAATTCCAGTGAAAGGATAGACGAGGCATTAAACATACCAAAAACTCCTTTACACCAAAACATAACTGCAGATCATGCAAATCAAAGTTCCACTCTGCAAGTTTTCCTGCATCAACTAGATAAAAATAATAGATTAAAAAAACACTTTCCTGAGCCTAAACATCAACCTAGTAGACATTGCTAACCAACCCCACTCCCAGAAAAAATTACCATCAGGGTCAGTCTCGAAATAGAACTCCATGCAGTAACTTTTCATGGCATACTTCATTTCAGATTTCACCTTGTACAAATTACCGGAATCCTCCAAGAGAACTGCACCTTTTTCCTAGGGAAAAACATAAATAAATATGCTCATTCTGATCCAAAACAAAAATGGCATACATTTTCATTTTCCAACAGAAAATATGCAACTTCAAAAACAACACAAACCCCTCCATCAACACCATGTGATTCCTTAAACACCATAGCAAAAACATAATAGAAGAAACCATATCATATCACAAACAAGCATGTATAGCAAGATTCATTTGACACAAACAGCATTCCAATTATGTCAGTTTCTGTTATTTCCAACGCTTACCAATAAATCATTCGGTGCATTAGACTTCCATACCCGTAAAACTGCCTCTATTTCAGAAATAAACCTACATAAACACGAAACAAAACTTAAATTACGTTTAAGTAAAACTAATCGCGTCTTCTATCTATGCATTCGAAGAGCACACACACGACAATGTGAATTAATTATCAGCGATACGCAGAGACACACCGTTCCCACGAAGAAGCGACAGTGAAATCATCAAAGTGCTCGACCTGAGAATTCATCGACACGGAAACAAATCAGCACGTCTAAATCCGATTCAAAATGAGGAACCAACAATAATTTAGATTAAGTAATTTTTTGCGATGAAAAGAAACACTTACTTCTGCCTCTTCTTCTTCGTATTCGGTGAGTTCATCGTCAGTGGTATCAAAGTGGACCTTCTTGCTAGAGCTGGAGGACGCCATCGAAATCAAAAAGTAGCACAAGCTTCACAGAATGCGAATCATCGTCACCAAAATCGAACGATTCGATTCGTTGTTTCTGCGCCGAGATCAAACCATTGCAACCATTCCTAAGATCTGATCGTGAATCAATCAAACCAGAATTTAATTTTTAATAATAATAATAATAATAATTAAATTAGTTTTTTTGTGTGATGTGTGGAAATTTTAAATGAAACCAGAATCTCCTTCAAGTCATAACCCAACTTCGTTTAAGTATAATAGTTTTCCTTCTATGGTGGGATTAAATAAAGAGGTGACTTTTTGTTGGTTCACACATTATTCCATACGAGTGGAGGAGGCAACAATACAAGTTTAAACAAATTATAATTTTTCTTTAAATTGAGTCATTTTATGATGATATAATTACTTACTTTTTATTTATTTAATTATAATTTTTTTAAATGATAACTTTCCTTTACTTTTATGTCACTGATTTCTTAAAGTAACCACTAACTTTTATTTTATTTCATTAGTTAAAGAAGAAGTGCATTTTCAAAAGTATGTCTGAAAATTCATTTACTGTCATACAAATTATCATCTAATTATTAAGTATCAGATATATGTTATAAAAAAATAAAAAACATAATTCAATGTTTCTTTTTCTGTGTTTTTCTTGATTTCTTCAAAAATAATTTTGTGTTTGTAGATAATATTGAATGTTTTAAGAATTTTTTTTTTTCAGTAAATGAAAATATGTTGATAATGAAATGATAACCTTCATAAGTCACCGATAGAGTTGTTCTGAATGATAATGGTCTAAAATAGTTTACAACTCCTTTTAAGAATACTAAAGTGGGAGATTTTCCTTTAATTGTACCTTTTTTTGTTAATAGACTTTTTTAATGTATTTTTATTAGTGCTATTTGTCTACTTTATACATATAACTCTTTATTTTTTTTATAACTACTCATATTTTTTTAATATTGTTAATGGAGTTTAAATGTTTATAAAGTATATTTTTTTATGATTTAATTGATTTTGTTTATTATTATTATTCAATACTAAAAGTAAGAAAGAATTAAAAATTTGAAAACATCATTTAATTTAGTAAATTGAGTCTTAAATTATAACAACATAAAGGAAATGAGTAATGCAAATTCCAAAATTAAGCATAAAATAATAAAAAGTTAAATGATTAAGCAAGAGTATATCATATATCTTAACATTTTAATTAGATATAAGTTGGTTAAAACAACTTGTATATGTTATTTGTGATTCAAATTAATGGTAAGGGATTGTTAGATAAAAATGGTAAAAATACTTAAGTTATTGTTCATTTCAAATTATTTGTCACGTCAATTGTTGGTTTTCTTAGCTAAATACATTTAGTTCAAATAAAACTTAACTTGTATTGAACATTAATATTCTTAAAACTTTATCTTTGTTTCTAGCCCCAAGACCACCTAATTAAAAATTGATGTAATTAAATTTTACATTATATTTTTTCCTTCATAAATTAGGTTTTAATTAAAAATAAATAAATCGAAATAAGAACTAAGATTGTTTTCGGTTAAATTTTTGCTAGATGATTAAGTTTCAATTAAAGTAAAACTCAACTAAGATACTTTTAACGTTATTAACGTTATTGTTGTTTATAAACCTAAACTTAAATACGAATCTTTCACCATCCTAATCATAATTTTAATTTTAACAACTTGATTACATATGTGTTATATAATCAATAAGTAAATCTCTTAATTATCATAAGTTACTTTTATTTATTCGTGATATGATTTAAAAAAAACAACAACAAATGTTATTTTTTGCATCCAAAGTATGAAATCCAAAAATTTTTCATAACTTGCTACACCTACTTCTCATGTTACATTACCTGTTTTTTCATGTTACATTACCTGTTTGTAAAAACAGAAAAACTGTATTGTTTAACATGAATTACATGATTAAGAGTCTCAATTAAAAACAACATCAAATGCAATATATATATATACTTAAATATTTTCATTTATATAAAATACTTAAAAGTTGAATAATACAGATAAATATTTAATCTCAATAACTAGTTTTTATCCTTAATACGTAAGGATTATGTAAGGACGTTGAACAAAAAAATATAAGAAAATAATGCTACATCAAGTATTCAAGTTTTTTGTGTGCATAATCTTTTTGAAAACATTTTTATTTATAAAAACCTATAATTATATTGATGTTAAAACCTTTATCTAGTTTTTGAATCCTATTATTTATATTTCTTTCTCAAACATTTTATGTAAGAAAATACATGAATGCCTTAGTTGTTAAAAAATACTCATATTATACAAAGTAAAAAATGATCATTGAGATAAATACTAGTGTTATTGTGAGAGTTTGGAGAAGTCTTGAAAGAATAGTAATCTTCCAGGTAAAATGTGGTTAGTAAAAATTACTCATATTGAGCCTTTTCATTAATATTAAAATTTGACAAACTCTTAAATGCTGAGATGTACCTGTATGAAACTGTTGATGTTTGCATCTTTTATCTATTTTTTCTTTTTTATTTGATATTTACATTGAACTAACCTTGATCTTTTTTTTTACCTCTTAACAAATTAAAAACTTCTCAGCAATATCTAATTCTTCAATGTCATCATTTGGCCAACTATTAAGTATGACACTTTGGACTTCTTCCAATTCTGATAGAGTAAAAACCAAACAAAAGACGAAAATAATTTTTGAACTTTTAAAAATAAATAATTTCGTAACAACAATTTTAAAATGACAAATATTTCAATGTTAAGCAAAATGATAGAGTAATAACCAATAACTAATATATATATATATATATATATATATATATATATATATATATTTGTTAAATTATATATTTTTAATCTTAACTGTTAAATCATGTCTTTAATGGGTGATGTTCCATATTAATAATACAATTATAATGAAAAAATATTTATAGTCATTTCTTTTTAATTAGAATTAATTTGGTCTTCTATCTTTTAAAATTTAATTTAATCGCATGTATTTTAAAGCGAGTCTAAATAGTAGTACATATGTCTAGTTAGAATCAATGTCATTAATAATTTTAACTTGATAACAGCTAAAAGTCATAACAAAATGACTTGTATTTTTCTTTTATAATTATTTTCTTATGTTCTTTTTTCCAAGAAGCCAATTTGTATTTCTTTTGGGATGTGGAGTTCCAATTAAAGCCTTTGAGTTTGATTGAAAGTTACATAACTATTTATTTTTGGAAATTTCAATGCAAGATTACGTGTTCTAATGCATGATCTACGCAAAAAATAAAGCAAAAGAAGTTAATCAACTTTAATTTAAACATATATACTTTGCTAAACAACTTACAAGTTTATTGTCATAAATACTTCAATTGAGTATTTTTTTTTCATGGTGGAAGAGAAAAATATTATTTAATAAATCACATGTATATTATTTCAATATTATTCTTACGAAATTAAATATATTTTGAAATTTTATTATTTTAATATTTTTACAATGATTCTTGTAAAATTATATTATAACCTTGACAGAGTAATGGAAATTCAAATACTGAATAGAGAACTGGTTCTCTCTCTCTTTCTGTGCAGAAGCTGCAATAGAAAAACAAAAAGCACAAGTATCTTCTTCTTCCTCCTTTTCCCACTGTCAGAACAAAAACATGGTCACTCTCACACACTCCAAAGCTTCAACCTTCTGAATCCTCTCTCTCCTCTTTTCTCCTTCCAACTTCAATGGCCGCAGCATTGGAGTGCTGGTCGCGCCGCGCCACCAGCGACGAGGACGACGCATTCCTCGCCGGCCATTCCTCACAACCCCGAGAGTCTTCTTCTTCGTCTTCTCCCTCTTCCTCTCTCGTCCATAAGAAGCTCCTCAAACTCACGCGCAACGTCTCTGAGGCTCTCTCCTCCCTCAGAAACTCCCTCAACGCTATCAATGACTCTTCCAAACCCGACGCGTCTCGCAACCTTGTGTGGACCACCGTCGTGCGCAATCTCAGCCACCTCTATCCCGGGACCCATCTCCCCGAGAAGCTTGTCTGCAACATTCGCAGGCACTATGACTCCCTGCCTCTCAGGTTCGGATCCCAACCTTAGTTTGCGTCGGTTGGGACTAATGGGTCTGTTAATGAATGCCAATGTGAAGAGTGAAGATTCAGTTGCACTTGTTTTTTGGGTGTGGTTAAGGTCACTTAGTTCGATGACTTTTTTGGAAAATGCATTCAGTTAATGTTTTTGGTTTTCATTGCATTAAAGATCAACTTAGATTACAGGGGTCAAACTTTTATGCTGGTGGGGAACAACATCAAATGCATATAAGGAGTGTTTGTAAGTTTTGTTCTTCTTTTGCTTTTGGGAATGGGGTTTGCTTCTTTTAATTTTGGAAGCTCTAAAGTTTTCAACTTGGGGGTGATCCAGTATGAATGTGAGTGTCGATGCTAATTTCGTTGTGTTTAAGGTCACCTCAGTTGGACGCTCAATAGTCTTGAATCATGTAATATTTTTCATGAATGTGAATGCAAAGATTTAGTAGCACTGTTTTAGTAGTGTTTGACGATGATGGATTTTGCTGTTTTTTTTTGTTTTTTTTTTTTAAATTCTAGAGATTTTTGTTATTTATTTATTTCGTTTTTGGCAGTTATTCTCAGGCGGGGTTTGATGTGAAAGACGTGTTTCTTCACATGAAGCTGATGGAGCAAGCTTTGGAAGATGATCAAGCTGCGATTTTGATTCAAGAGGAGGGTGATGGCGAGATTCAACTTCAGGGGTCTCTGTTCAAGTTGACATTTGCTTGCAACTCTCCTATTTCATGGCCCGCAATGTCATGTGCGTTGGATGGTTACTCCATTTGCTGCAAGAAGATTCAGATATTTGAGAAGAAGGGATTCACCCTTGGGATTGTGCTTCTTCTTGTACTGTCTAGCGGTGTGCAAGATAAGTTGGTCAGGACCCGGGTTGAAAGTGCTCTCAAGATTTCCATGAAGAGGCCTAAAGCCGGCGGGGTGAAGCTTCCCTTTGGGCTTTGTGGATGTCAGGAAGAGAACACCAAAGGGAGAGGACATGGAGAAATTGAGGAAGATGGTGGTGATGCATGTTGTGGAAATGGGTTTGAGAATTTGAGCCAAAAGATTCAGCTTCAGGTGCCGTTACCCAGTTCATCTTTTCTTGTAGTGGTAGATGAATGGCAGACTATTCAATCAGGTGGTGATGGTATTGAAAAATGGTTGTTGAACTCTGATAGTCTTGAGTTTGCAGAACAGATTGGGCCCAATTCGTATAAGGGGACGTACTTGGGGAAAAAAGTTGGCATTGAGAAGCTTAGAGGGTGTGAGAAAGGGAGCTCTTATGAGTTCGAGCTCAGGAAAGACCTGCTGGCACTGATGACTTGTGGTCATAGAAGTATTATGCAGTTTTATGGTGTTTGTGTAGATGAAAACTATGGCTTATGTGTATTGACAAAACTTGTGGAAGGTGGATCTGTTCATGACTTAATGTTAAAGAACAAGAAGCTTCCGAGCAAGGATGTTGTAAGAATTGCAGTTGATGTGGCTGAGGGGATCAAGTTTATGAATGATCACGGTGTTGCATACAGAGACCTTAATACGCAGAGGATTCTTTTGGATAGGCATGGGAATGCTTGCTTGGGTGATATGGGTATTGTCACTGCCTGCAAGAGTGTTGGAGAGGCAATGGATTATGAAACTGATGGTTATCGATGGCTAGCACCAGAGGTTTGCCTCTAATCAAACTCCTTTCAAGTTAGAAATGTAATTCTTGAAATTATGAAAAAAATGTCAGGTCATTAGGCTACGTAATGCTGTCTAATTCTATATTTGCATCTCTCATGCATATTCCCTAAATCTCTCCACTAGTATTCCTTTAAAATAAGATTCAAGTGAAAAACCTAGCTTTTAAGACTCTCTACATTCTGCATCACATCTAGGAAATGTGTTTTAGTCTCTTAAGCAACTGTTCTAGATTATGCTTTAACATGTTATGATTTGTTTCTAGATAACTATCTTGCTCTAGCACCGTGTATTGAAATCAGATTTACTTGTAAGTTTCAATTATAACCGGCATGGCAAAGAAAAACTTTTATGGTTGCAATGTCTAATAACAACTTTTCTTAAAATATGTAAGTATCCTCTTTTATGTGGTTGAGGTTGGATCAAGTTGTTATTTGATTTTTTTTCTCTTTTTAGCACTCTCTCTGGTTGTTCTGTTTATTATCATTTAAGCTTGTTCAAACTAAAGTTCTAATCAATGTTTTGAGCTCATCTATATGTTACCCTATGTTCAACTCAGCAACTTAAAGTAGCAATCTCTTGGCTTTATTGCTTGGAGGGTGTTGTTTAGATCCATTGTATGCAAAATGCAATGCTGAACTAGACATCTAAAACAAGATTTCATGTCACTTGTCTTGGCATCATTGTTTGAGCGTGCCTAACATGGCTTAATAATTGTTGTTTGCTTCCACTTTATATAGTGTATGCCATTGTTTAAACACCACTGCATATCAATAGACAAATCAGCATTGCGCTGTGTAATGCCAATTGTACCTTGATTGCTTTCAAATGGAGCCCACACACCTTAAACCGTAAGCATGATCTGTCCCCCTATTGTACTTATTTTTGTCCAATTGATAAGGCTGCTTGGAGCCTTTCAAGCCTTGTGTTTGGACAGAAAATCATGAACATTAAAATCGTCCTTTCAATGAGAAAAGAGAGAACAATTTAAAGGACCACACAAGTAAATAACCAACAAAATTACTCACAACTCACCAGGACCAATTTAGTTATTTTCCCTAACATTCTAAAGGAAAGGCTTCAATGAGAAATAAATAAAGTTCATGCACCTTGGCTTTGTCTGATTGTAACAGTGTATGAATTTTACTATATAATTTTTGTATAAATGTGAGATAACATATGTGGATTTTTGTGCCCTCTTTTTTGTTGAAAACAGATAATTGCTGGTGATCCAGAGAGTGTGACAGAGACATGGATGAGTAACGTTTATAGTTTTGGAATGATTATTTGGGAGATGGTAACTGGTGAGGCAGCATATTCTGCATATTCACCCGTGCAAGCAGCAGTTGGAATTGCTGCTTGTGGCCTAAGACCTGAAATCCCCAAGGACTGCCCTCAAACTCTAAAATCTCTCATGATAAAGTGCTGGAACAACACCCCTTCAAAACGCCCTAACTTCTCTGAAATTTTGGCCATATTTCTGCGAACAAACAACTACAATAGGTAAATTTATTGTGTTGATAATAATTTGATACCAAACATCCCAATCTCAAGGGATCTTCATAGTTCATACGCAAACATGAGTCCTCCACGCTTTTATATCGGTAATGAAAGGTGTAAAGTTTCCCTTTTCTTTTTCCTTTTGACAAATTTGTACCATCTCTTTATGCTGCCTTTGCCATCATGAATGTACTGTTTTTTTTTTCCTCTTATGATGGCAACCTGAATGATGGAAATATCACAATTCGTTTCATGTTGTTTGGTTATGACTTATGAGTGGCACAACATTCCCTGATGAAAACCAAGATATAAAAAAAATCAACTTTCGTGCCTACATCATTTATAGGCTACTAGGATCTTTTGTTCCTTTCATGGCTATCTCATGGGTCCCATTTGATATTATGTTTCTTTCGTTGTGAAATTATCAAACACCCTGTCTCCATTTTTCTTGAAATATCCAACCTTTTCATCTTTTATGCATCAGATTGATGTAACCTATTCTCACTCTGTACTGGGCACATGGAAATTTACGTTTGTCTGCTTCAATGATCACGTTGAAGTGAGTGATGCAAGTCTGCAACAACCACACACATATCTCATCATGAACTATTTATATTCAAGTCTTATGTAGTCGGATGAACTATATTTATATAGCATTTATTTTAATTTTCATATAATAATGGAGACAACCTTTTCCATGAAAAGAAGATCACATCAAGGATGTTTGGTAATAATATCATTGTACAACTCAATTTTGAGAGATGAGGCAATCGAACATATAGATATGCTGAACTTGGTTGTTGAAGTATAATAGTTAGAAAATGATGTTCTACCTATAATTGATGTTTCTTGACACTCAAGTTTTAATGGAATTCATTCATAAATGATATAAAAAGTTAAGTTATAAATAAATCATAATTATGTACATATTGTAATATTATGCACTGGAGGAAGCACATGCTGCATGTGCATGTGACACTCATGTCAGGTGTACAACACTTCATTCCTTTTCCCTTCATTTGTTTATTTTTTACTGCTAACTTTAGGGTGGCCCGTAAGAAGATACTATAATATTTAACCTTTTACAATGTATAACATATTATTAATATATGATCAAAGTGTGAAGTGATACCACTCAAATAATGTTATAGAAATTGTTGATTAAAATCCAATTATAGACCCTGTTATCGTATTCATATGGCTTCTGACACATGTCATGTGGCTGAAGGCATCTTGCGTTCTTCTGAGATCTTATGAATAGAACAAAAGCATTTGCTTGAAATGTCCCATGGAGTTCAAATTCACTTTGGATTAGATTTGTAAAGAACTCAAGTTATTTGTCAAGTTCCAACTAATACCAGCCCTCACAGTATCACAATATATACTTTGGTGTGCTTTTTTAAGAGTAGAACTAAGATTTATTTTGGATCTGATCTCGACAGAACTCAATTTGTATGACTTATCAAGTTTGGGAAGCGACTTTGTTGATGAGACAATTTTAAATGAAATCATGAGAATGACATTACTTAGGTTGTCAACAAAGTTTCTCTTCAAATATTCATAATTATATATACAAAAGGAAATAAATCTTCTAGGAAAAAAAAAAAAACTTGTGATTCTTCAAATTTTAATAGTATTCTTCTCTTTGAAATTTGGAGTTTTATCATACTTTTATTCTTAAAAGATGTTTGGGAAGATTAAATATTTTTAGTATCAACTCTCCTTAACACTATTAAATACTAATGATCCTTATACATTTTAATGAGATTATATTTATTTCTGATGTATATTATAATAAAGCCATAGTCACTTTTTCTTATTTTATTTAAAAATAATATATTGACTAAACTAAAATAAAAAAAATATAAGACTTATAAACAAAAAATTTAAATATAAAATTAAATAATTTATTATTATATATTAAATATATGTTACCTCTAAGTGTTTACTAAAATTTACTTATTTAAAAGCTATATTATGCAAATAACAAATAACTAATTTATATATATATATATATATATATATATATATATATATAACATACCCATATCACATTCATATAGTAGTTTAAATATATCTTTCTTTACATAGATTTTACAATAACAACATAAATACAAAAGAAAAACATATTCAAAGATAATTATGCTTTTCATCTACTAATTGAGAAGTTCCAACACTCTTATCATGTTTAATGCACGATCATTGCAGATTTAAGAAAAAACAAATGGTAAACAAAAAAAATGGTAGGATAGAGAATTTAAAATATATAATCATAAAGTTAGATTTTGATCTTAGTCAAACTATATCTATCAGTCTTTCATAATTCATCTCATACATCACATAACAATTATCACTTCTCTACAATAACTTATGTCATACATTGATTCACATACATAGATATTGGATTCTACTTTTAGAAGACTTGTGCATTGAATAAAAATTAGAGGTTTACACGTGTCATGCTACCTTCTAATGTGAGTCTACACAATCACAACACAAAGAATCTTCATATGACAGGGTTAATCTATATTATCCGGTACTATAAGATATTTTTTACATTATGACGCAATTATATGAACCTTATTTGACTCTCACTATTTGATAATCTTTATCTATATGATTTCAATGAACCAGTAGGATACCTCCTTATTAAATCCACAAACAGTGCACATCATAAACACATGTAACTAGTTTTCCTTACCTTAACAGAAGGAGAAACACTCAAAGAGCTCCAATTCCAATTCATATGAAACAACACACGAATATCCTAACTTGCACCATATAGTCCTAATCAACTATCAAAACAAATCACTAGAGTGATGAATTAAAAAAAAAAAACTAATTTTGATGATAGAAACATTACATGCAACCACAATCTACCTAGGTAAACAAAACTCAATTTGACTCCAAAGGAGATAAGAGTAGAAATTAACTTACTCAAATCAATTTCTGAGATAGTCTTGTTCTAAATGGTGGCACGAGTCCAATGATGAGCTTTAATCATCAGTCTAATTAAAAAATAGAATCAAAATCAAAGAAAAAAATCTGTAAAGAGATAATAGTTTTATAAAAAAAAAACCTAAATAGATTTTTTTAATTATATGAACTTTTCACTTTAATAATAAAATATTTTAAAATATTTAAGTACCATTTTTCTTATACCACTCCTACTTATATAACTATTTTATATGATTCTTACCATTTCATATGCAAATTTTATAAGAAACACTTCAAAATCAATAAAAACTGTATTTTAAGAATTTTGAGTATAAAAAAAAAAAAATCCGTAGACCCTGATTATACTTATTTTTAAAATAAATAGTTCAATACAAATTAAGTCTTTTTCGTAGAATCAAAATATATAAATCAAATGAAACCATAAATATGATAATCACACCATATGCTTTTGTAAAATGAAAGCCTATACTTTTTATTTTGCTTTTTTATTTTGTAAAAGGAAAGCCTATAATATAGTTTCTTCGTAAAAATGACATGTTAAAAAATTATAAATAATTAATATTTTATATTTTTAAAATATAAAATTTAAAAATACATATTTTGCTATCTATAATATACTATTCATGAATAAATTTTCATTGAGATGCATGAAGACATTATGAGCCGGGGGAAGAAATAGCTGGTGAGCCCAATTACTCCATTCATGGGTCCAAAATAGAAAATCCACTACCTTCCCATTCCATAATTTTCCCACTTCTTCTTGCACCTCCATACTTTTCTTTCCGCACCTTCATAATTTGAAATACTAAAATATTATTTTAAAATTTATATTTTAAATAATACAATTTTTTTATCGTTTACATTTTAAAATACCAAAAATTATATTCTGAATTATAGAATTTAAAATATGAAAAGGTGAAAGAGAATGTAATTATTAAAATAAAATGAAGAAAATAAAATAATATTTTTACTATAAATGCAGGAAAAAAATATGAAAAGGTGCAAGAAAAAGCAGTCCATTGTTTACGTGAAAAAAATTCCAAATCATTGAAAAATATCCATTTTAATTCTATACGAGTAACATTTTATTGTTATTTTTATTTTGCATAATTTCTTAAAGCATCAAATTAATTATTTTATAGCTATTAATTTATATTATCCTAATAATTATATAATAAATTAAAAATTATATAGTTAACATAAAATATAATAAAATCCTTAGTTTTTTAATTCCGTGTATTTTTATTTGATAATATTATTTAAATTAAGCATAATCAATAATTTAATATACAATTTACTAAAGATATATATGAAAAGTAAAACTGTAAAATACTCCGCAAGCTTAAATTGGAATCCCTCTCGCTTCTTCTGGCCCACTGTTTTATAAAAAAAGAAACTGTTGGTTAGAGATATTTATTGTCTTTCTGCATTCATAATTAAGGTTTTCTTAATACATCTAATTATTTAATTAATGTTAACATTTATTATGTGATTATTACCAATAAGAGAAAACCACGTAAACAACTTCGAATATTACATATACAGGATATGTTTTGTCCAAAAATATGAATTATGTCCATAAAATAATATTTTGTCCAGACAAACAACTGAGGCAGAATCAACAAATGTAACAGCACAGAACTTCTCTTTCCCTTTCGGCTTTTCCATTATTTCTAGCTTGTTCTAGATCTTTCCTACACTGAATCCACTGCCTGCTGGAGCACGGTATGCGCGGTACAACCCAATGCGAGTGCCGTCGATACAAAACGACAACCCAAAACAGCGACGTGTCAATCATTCAAGAGTCCTCTGTTTCGCTCTATGACTTTTTATCTTTCACTTCACGCTACTCGCTCCCTCTTCTCTTTCCTCTCTCATCTCTCTCTCTGGGAAGAGAGAAAAAATGGAGTAGCACCTGTCATGTCCTCACTCGAAGCGAAACCCTAGAATAGTAGCATCGCATTCGCTTCTTTTGCAAATCCATAAATACCCCTCTCTCTCTCTCTCAATAAAATCCCAAACTCCTTTAACCAGAATAAAAACAAACTAAACGAAACGAAGCGAACACTTTCTCTCCGATTCTCTGCATCCAATCAGGTTCCATTCTCTTTCTTCCTTCGCACCGAAGTTCCAATCGGTACGTTGCTTCTCTCTTCGTTAATCTCCTTCGATTAACTCTTTCTTACTCGAACAATTACAGTTACAAATAGAATTACGGAACTAATAATTGTGCTCATGCTACGTGAGCTAGGGTTAGGGTTTTTCCTCGCCGTGATTCCGTTACTGGTTTCGCGGTTTGTGTATCTTGCTTTTGACTTCGATCCTCTTCGCGATCATCGCGCTGTTAATTCTCCGTTATTGTTCGTTTCTTTTGTTGTTCTTGTCGTCGTCCTCACGATCGCGTTGCGTCGCGTGTTCAGCAGCTTACTGTACTATATGCTTCCAACTAAGAGACCTTGCGAAGTACTGGTTGCAGTAGAAGAGGAGACCGACAACAGCGACATTTGCAGCAGCAGTTTTCCTAAGAAGAATCGGATCGCCGCCGGAACCGCCGATTCCACGGTGAAAAGCGACGATAACACCGTTCGGAGCTTCAACAACAACATCAGTAGCGAAAGCGGGAACACGAGTGAGGGAGTGTCGGCCATGGCTTTGGGCGACTCTAATCCGCCGGACATCGATGAGGATCTCCACAGCCGTCAGCTCGCCGTGTATGGTCGAGAGACCATGCGGAGGCTTTTTGGCTCCAACGTCCTGGTCTCCGGGATGCAAGGTCTTGGCGTCGAGATTGGTAAAATTTTTGAACACTTTGCTTTCTTTAATATTAGTTGGGTTTTTTCTTGAATTGAGATTTATTTAGATTTTATCCTATTTGTGATGCCTCAGTTGATGGTAAAACTCTGTTAATATTAGTTTTATTTGAGCTTTCTGCTTGATGTTTTTTGCAGAAGAGATCGTTAAGTTGATAAATAATGGGATTTATGTTAGTAGATTTGGTAATTTTATCCTTATCTCTCCACTGCCATCTAAAAACTGTAGGCAGAGTGATGTGACCGTCCCTGTTTGTATTCTCGTAGTTTTGTTGTTGCTTATGATAGATTTATCATGAAAATGATCACCAGCAATCTTTAAATTGCAATCGCAGTTGAGGGTTTGTCGCATCCTGTGATGTGGCAAAATCCTTGGTGTTTTCGGCCGATGTTAAGAAATCGTTTGATTATCATCTGATCGAATCGCTATTGTAATTTATTCTATAGATTTGTAATCTATAAGTTGGATTAATTTATTGAGAGATCACTTAATTATGTAATTTCAACCGTACATTTTGTTGTGTGGTTTGATTTTTTATTTAATGGTATTGGTATTTAGGTTGAAGTTAGTCTCAGCTCTGAAATTTTAAATCATGTTTTGGATTTCTAATGAAGTTTACTTCTTACAGCGAAGAATCTCATTCTTGCTGGTGTCAAATCTGTGACCTTGCATGATGAGGGGAATGTGGAGCTGTGGGATCTATCCAGTAACTTTGTGTTTTCAGAGAATGATGTTGGTAAAAACAGGGCAACATCTTCTGTTAGTAAGCTACAGGAGCTCAACAATGCTGTGGTTGTTCAAAGTTTGACTACTCCTCTGACGAAAGAGCACCTTTCTAATTTTCAAGTACCTACTTATGCTGTCTAATCTTTCTTTAAAAGTGTATTTCATGTTATTTTCTATTACAATGTATTTTTTTTTATGGTTGACATGTCATGCTTTGTTAATAACTAGAAGTTCCAGTCGTTTCACTTTCATAACAGAATAGTGTTTCGCTTATTAATTCTTATGTGCATAGATTTTGAATACTGCAAATGTGGTTACTAGTAATGGTGATTATTGTTATTTAATAGCATTTATATTATAATTTTTTATTAGTAAAAGTAATTTGGTGTTGAGATTTTTTATATTTGTTTTGTAATGGTGTAAATAAATTGGATTCTTCATATTTTCAACTATAAATTCATTTTTATTGAAGTTTAGTTTGATCGTATATTTACTGTTTTTATTCACTAATTTGTAGGCTGTTGTTTTTACTGATATCGGTCTTGAGAAAGCCTGTGAGTTCAATGATTATTGCCGCAGTCATCAGCCTCCTATTGCCTTTATTAAAACTGAAGTTAGAGGCCTTTTCGGTTCCGTGTTCTGTGATTTTGGGCCTGAGTTTACTGTTGTTGATGTTGATGGAGAAGAGCCCCACAGTGGCATAATTGCATCCATAAGCAACGACAACCCTGCTCTAGTATCATGTGTTGATGATGAGAGGCTTGAGTTTCAGGACGGAGATCTTGTCGTATTCTCTGAAATTCATGGTATGAAAGAATTGAATGATGGAAAGCCTAGAAAGATTAAAAATGCTAGAGCATATTCGTTTGCTCTCGAAGAAGACACTACAAATTATGGTATGTATGAGAAAGGTGGTATTGTTACACAGGTCAAACAATCAAAGGTATTGAACTTTAAGTCATTGAGGGAAGCACTCAGTGATCCTGGTGATTTTCTTCTGAGTGATTTTTCTAAGTTTGACCGCCCACCTCTCCTTCACTTAGCATTCCAAGGTTTGGATAAATTCATCTCTGAGCTAGGTCGCTTACCTGTTGCTGGTTCGGAGGAGGATGCACAGAAGCTTATATCTGTTGTCAGTGAAATTAATGACAACACTAGTGATGGGAAATTAGAAGATATTAATCCAAAACTTTTGAGAAGCTTTGCCTTTGGTGCTAGGGCAGTATTGAATCCTATGGCTGCTATGTTTGGTGGAATTGTTGGACAGGAGGTTGTCAAAGCGTGCTCTGGGAAATTTCATCCACTTTTTCAGGTCAGAATATTTTTACTGTCTCAACATTTTCTGAGTTTTGAAATTTTGTTGTGCAAGGTGATGAAACCAAGCTTAAATGAATTTCTTATATCGATAAATTTAATTTCCATTACAAGTAGTTAGCTGATTGATGGTGTGTGTTCAGTTTGTTGTTTCTTTTATAGTATTAGTTACTTAACCAATGTAGTTTTTTGGAAGAATATTAACCCCTTCCTATTGGTCAAACAAGACCTGCAAACTCTATTCTTATAATTGATATATGATATCGCCTAATTTAAAAAAGGCCAACTTAGTATAATGATTTATTTGATTGTTGAGCTGCCGTTAAAGATATCCTGATACACGATATACCAGAGTTTTCTAATACGCAACATTCAAAACTTAGGTAAGTACCCTACAGTTAAAAAAGTCTTAGCTTCAATCCTAATCTTCTTTAGTCATGTAAAAATATTTTGAAAGTAATGATTGTTTTAAGTTTGGACCAATGCTGATAATGCCTCTGCTCGTGCACCGTGTTAATCTGTTTGGGCCGAGCCTGGGGTTCAAGTTACCCGACTCATAAGGATTTTTCGAGTTGGGTCTCTGATGACCTAGTTTAGAAATTTAAAAAAAAGATGGCCCTCTTTTCCCCTAGGGTTCCCAATTGTAGTTTAAAACAAGAACCAAACAGCTCTGTACTATGATGCTCAATACTCCCATTATCATCCTTGTCTGCCAAGGCAGCACTCGTGTTGCTATAGTCAACACTTGCTTAATACTCACTGGTGCTGCCTTCAATGTCGTTGGTCATTGCCTTCTCTATTCTGTTTTATAACTTCTCTTGATATTTTCTTCTGTACTTGCTTCCATTTTGGACTTGTAAATTGTTCTGTTTAGAATTTGAAGAAAAAATGGATTCAGATGAAGGTAGTTGAAGTCATTTTATGACATATGAACCTATTTTTAGCTGTATTATGCATTGGATCTTAATATTTATGATTTATTTTTGTATATTCATAGCTCATATGAGTTGAGTTACAATCCTTATTCTCCTTCTGACAACATTGGTTTGAATCCTGGCCATCTATGTACCAGAAAAAACAATGGTATAATTATTTAAGTGATGTCAAACAGAAAGGAAGAAGCTTGTGCTGATTAAGCCGCCGAGTAGTCAATATTGATAAATTGCACCTTTATAGTATCCAAAACTCTGGGATATGAAATTCATGTTTTGATCACCCTTTTAAGCCATGGTCGGTCCACTTGATATTTTTTAGGAAAATTTATGTGATCGCTCACCTCTTTCATATTAGTATGTTTTAGGTTTAGAATCTGTCATTATGGAAACAAAATAATGTGAGTATATATACCAATCAATCCCCGCGGAGTGAGTAAGTTAGATACGATTAGAGAATAAAGATTAAGTTAGATAGACGCTCATTTAATTAAAATGCATGATGTTTTTCTTTGTTTTGAAGTACGTCTGATGTTGTCATGATACTCAACAGTTACATAGGATTAAAAATATGTTGTTTATTTGTTCTGTGCAACTGATGATTTGTCGACTGCCTCTTTAATAAGAATCATTTTCTATGGCAGAAGGGTCCGATTGTTAGTTTATAGTGTTTAAAATTGATTTTAGAAATAGTTTTCATAAACTAATTCGGGGATAGAAAACTAATAGTATGGCAAAACAGTTTATTCTGGATTCTTTATTTTGAAGACTGAAGAAATTGGTATTACTTTTAAAAACAGTATTAAGAAACTACACTTGTCGATTTGAGTTTTTTTTCTTTAAATTGCAGAAAACAGTTTTCAAGAATAGAAAACAATCAGCACTTGATTAACACTGCTTGATTAAACACTGGTCTTTATTATTTATTATGGTTTTGACTTCTGGTTCCTCTGCAGTTCTTCTACTTTGACTCTGTGGAATCACTCCCTTCAGAACCAGTGGACCCAGATGATTTCAGACCAGTAAATGGTCGTTATGATGCACAGATTTCAGTATTTGGACGGAAATTACAGAAAAAATTAGAGGATTCTAAAGTGTTCGTTGTTGGATCTGGTGCTTTGGGATGTGAATTTTTAAAAAATCTTGCTCTCATGGGAGTTTCTTGTGGAAGTCAGGGTAAACTCACCATTACTGATGATGATGTGATAGAGAAGAGTAACCTAAGCAGGCAGTTTCTTTTCCGTGATTGGAATATTGGACAGGCTAAGTCCACAGTTGCAGCTTCAGCTGCTGCAGCCATAAATCCTAGTTTTAATATTGAAGCTCTACAAAATCGGGTCGGCACAGAAACTGAAAATGTGTTCAATGATACCTTCTGGGAAAACTTGAATGTTGTTATAAATGCCCTAGACAATGTTAATGCAAGGTTATATGTTGATCAGAGATGCTTGTATTTCCAAAAGCCACTTCTTGAGTCTGGAACTCTGGGAGCCAAATGCAATACTCAGATGGTTATTCCTCACCTGACAGAAAACTATGGTGCATCAAGGGATCCTCCTGAGAAACAGGCGCCAATGTGTACTGTACACTCATTTCCACACAATATTGACCATTGCTTGACATGGGCACGATCTGAATTTGAGGGTCTGCTAGAGAAAACTCCAGCTGAAGTAAATGCATATTTGTCTAACCCAAGTGAATACACCAGTTCAATGAGAAATGCTGGTGATGCTCAAGCAAGGGATAACTTGGAGCGTGTTCTTGAGTGCCTGGACAGGGACAAGTGTGAAACTTTTCAAGATTGTATCACTTGGGCTCGGCTGAAGTATGTGCCTTTGACAGTATATGCTAGTCTCTATTAACTTACATATTAATGTTGTGTGAGCATATTAGTTTTTTGACCGTTTATAAATACATTTCTCCACAGGTTTGAGGATTATTTTGCTAACCGGGTGAAGCAGTTGATCTATACTTTTCCTGAAGATGCGGCAACTAGTACTGGAGCTCCTTTCTGGTCGGCACCAAAAAGATTCCCTCATCCACTGCAGTTCTCATCCTCTGATTTAGGTCATCTAAATTTTGTGTTGGCAACTTCAATTTTACGTGCAGAAACATTTGGTATCCCAATCCCTGATTGGGTTAAGAACACAAGGAAGGTGGCCGAAGCTGTGGATAAGGTGATAGTACCTGACTTTCAGCCCAAGAAAGGTGTGAAAATAGTGACAGATGAGAAGGCTACCAGCCTCGCCACAGCTTCTATAGATGATGCAGCAGTTATTAATGATCTGATAGTTAAGTTAGAGAGGTGTCGGGCTAGTCTGCCATCAGAGTTCAGGATGAAACCAATTCAGTTTGAGAAGGTCACGCATTTCCTTTGTTACTCCGATTTTTTTTTTTATTCTGACTGTCCTAGTTTCACTCTCGATAATATTCTGTTATCTCATCAATTTGTATATTTTGTAGTTAGGTTCGATGATCTTGAGTTTATATGTACTTGATGTGAACTATTCTGCATTATGTGTGTTCATATATTTTTGAGTAGTTATCGTCAATTGAGAATTCACCATTCTTCCATTTAACTGCAGGATGATGATACAAACTACCATATGGACGTGATTGCTGGACTTGCCAACATGAGGGCCCGGAATTACAGCATTCCTGAGGTCGACAAGCTCAAAGCCAAGTTTATTGCTGGTCGGATCATTCCTGCAATTGCAACCTCGACCGCCATGGCCACTGGTCTTGTCTGCCTTGAGCTTTACAAAGTTTTGGATGGAGGGCACACAGTTGAAGACTACAGAAACACATTTGCTAATTTGGCACTGCCTCTCTTTTCAATGGCTGAACCAGTTCCACCGAAGATTGTCAAGCATCAAGATATGAATTGGACAGTTTGGGATAGATGGATTGTTGGAGATAATCCTACCCTGAGAGAACTTCTTGAGTGGCTGAAGGCAAAGGGCTTGAATGCTTATAGTATTTCCTGTGGAAGTTGCCTGCTCTATAATAGCATGTTCCCTAAGCATAAAGAGCGAATGGACAAAAAGGTAGTAGATCTCGGAAGGGATGTAGCCAAGTTGGACATTCCGTCATACCGTCGTCATTTGGACGTTGTTGTGGCATGTGAGGATGATGATGATAATGACATTGACATCCCTCAATTATCCATTTATTTCCGTTAGTAGGAAGTCGAACTTGCCTTTTCATCTTGACAGAGCCCTGCGTGTTTGAGACTTAGGTCAACGCGACAGACACCATGTTTGGCTCTCATGCATCATATTCATAATTGATACAGAAAGGAAACATTGTTTCAATTTTCATGTTAATTGAGAAAACAACTTTGTTCTTCGTGTCATTATTTTCACTATTTGCATATGGGCTCTTTATCTTTGTGTTGTTATGCTAGCTTATGTTATTATCTGTTTCTCCCTCTTGGAATTAATACCTCTAACTGAAGAGTTGTGATTATATTTGAGTTCAGCTACTCTTATTTTAAAATATTTGATTATATATCAACATAAACTTTATTTTGTGAATTTCACAAATTAAAAACACTGCAATATGCACACGTCATCAACGAAACGAGAGTAACTTGGAAAGGGGGGTGGTATAAATGTTTAGTGAAATTATTCGTGATGACACGTTAGACATATTTGCATACAATTTTTTTATATAATTTTTAATTTAACTTTATTGAATATTTTGAAATATTTTTAATGAATTTTTGGTTCTATAATTTTTTATTTACGGACAAATCATTTTAATTACATTTATTTATTCTCGACTGTTGTACATTTTCATTGTCTTTATTATGAATTTTATAATATATTTTCACTATTTTTAAAATTCAAAATAAAGTAAAATTAGATTTTTAAATAGCTATAACACTTTCATTATATCAACTAATATATTACTTAAAGAATCTTAAAATATAGTCTAAAAATAATTAATTAAAACAAATATACTATCTATCGATATCAACGTCTCGAAATGTAATAATAACATAATTAAAATAAATTATATACTAAAAATTTCCTAAACAATAATATTATCAATGTGAATGTTATTTAGTAAAAAGTTAAAAAAAAAAATTACCTCATACAACACATCTAAATATCAGTAAATCTTATGAGTGTTATTATGTCATAATAAAAAAAACTATGAATAATTTTAGGATTAAATAAAATAAATACATGAAAGATAGAAGTACAGTGTTTTTGAAATCGTAACTTCCGGTAACGTATTTTAAGTTTTAAAAATGCATTACAGATTACTTTGAAAAATTTATTCACCAAATACTATTAATTATGTGAAGATTTTTTGAAATCTCAACTAATAAAAAAAAAAAAAAAAAAAAAAAAAAAAAAAAAAAATTTAAAAAAAAAAATAAAAAAAAATTTAAAAAAAAAAAAAAAAATAAAAAAAAAAAATTTTTTTTAT